>Ga0105044_10001032_pt1 | contig 36202 bp, 26 predicted proteins | sample MAT01_FD_78092 | JGI IMG/M metagenome (GOLD analysis project Ga0105044, IMG submission 78092) | Freshwater microbial communities from Lake Fryxell liftoff mats and glacier meltwater in Antarctica - MAT-01 | ecosystem: Environmental > Aquatic > Freshwater > Ice > Liftoff microbial mat | place...
CGTCCTGCACTATCCCGCCGGATCGCCTCCCAAGGTTGATAAACACAGCACCGGCGGCATCGGCGACAAGGTCTCGCTCGTCCTCGCCCCGCTGCTCGCGTGCGACGAACTGTGGGTGCCGATGATCTCCGGCCGCGGCCTCGGCATCACCGGCGGCACGCTCGACAAGCTGGAGAGCATCCCCGGTTTCAACGTCTCGCTGAGCGAAGAGGAGACGCTCGCGCAGCTCGCGCGCCTGGGTGTCGCGATGATCGGGCAGACCGCGAACATTTGTCCGGCGGACAAAAAGCTTTACGCCCTGCGCGATGTCACCGCGACCGTGCCGTCGCAGCCGCTCATCGTCGCCAGCATCATGAGCAAGAAACTCGCGGAGTCGCTCGACCGGCTCGTGCTCGACGTGAAATTCGGCTCCGGGGCTTTTATGAAAACGCGCGGCGAAGCCGCCGAACTCGCCACCGCGCTCGCCGCCGTGGGACGCGAGATGGGCGTGCAAACCAGCCACCTTCTCACGCCGATGGACGAGCCGCTCGGCCGCACCGCGGGCAATGCGCTCGAGGTCGCCGAGGCCGTGGCGTGCCTGCGCGGCGGCGGGCCGCAGGACATGATCGACCTCACGCTCGACCTCGCCGAGAAAGTCGCCGATGCCCCGCGCGCCCAGCTCGCGCAGTGGCTGCGGGACGGGACGGCATGGGCGAAATTCGTCGCACTCGTGGAGGCGCAAGGGGGCGATGCAACCGCGCTGGAGCGCATCACCGAGGTGCATCGCGCGCCGGTCGTTCACGAGGTCTGCGCCAGTCAAAGCGGGCACGTCACCCGCATGGATGCCGGTGGCATCGGTCGCGCCTGCATCGCGCTCGGGGCAGGGCGTGCGAAAACCAGCGACCGGATCGACTTCGCCGTCGGCGTCAGCGCCATCGCTTCCGTGGGTGCCGCCGTCGGTCGCGGCGAACCGCTCCTCCGCGTCCACGCCCGCTCCGAGGCCAGCCTGCAAGCCGCCCTCCCGCTGATCGAAGCGGCCGTCGGCGTCGCCTGAGTTCGCATGCCCGGCGCGCTGACCGAAATCCTGCGCGACCGGATCGTGCAATCCGGCCCGATGCCGTTCCGCGATTTCATGGACGCCGCGCTCTACCATCCGGAGCACGGCTACTACTCATCTGGCCGCGCGGGCATCGGGCGCGGCGGGGACTATTTCACCAGCGTCAGCACCGGTCCGCTTTTCGGCACGCTGCTCGCGCAGCAGTTTGCGGAAATGTGGGAGCGCCTGGGAGAGCCCGGCGAATTCACGATCGTCGAGCAGGGCGCACATCGCGGCGACTTCGCCCGCGATGCCCTCGCGGCGCTGCGCGCAAACTCGCCCGCGTGTTTCGCCGCCGCGCGCTACTGCATCGTCGAGCCGTCGGGCGCGCTGCGTTCCGCGCAGGGCGGGACTCTCCGCGGTTTCAACGTGCGCTGGTTCCCCACGCTCGACGCGCTGCCCGCCTTCGCCGGCGTGCATTTTTCCAACGAGCTGCCCGACGCATTCCCCGTCCACGCAGTCCTGTGGGACGGAGATGGGTGGCGGGAGACGCACGTCGGCTTCGCGGATGGACACTTCATTTTCGCCGACTTCCCCATCACCAGCGCGCCACTCCACGCCGCACTCGCCAAGCTCCCCGCAGTCCCCTCCGGCTACCGGACCGAGATCAATCTCGCCGCCCTCGCCTGGATCGACTCCCTCGCCGCCAAGCTCACCAACGGCTTCGCGCTGGTTATCGACTACGGCTTTCCGCGCGCCGAGTACTACCGCCCGGAGCGCACCGTCGGCACGCTCACCGGCTACGCGGAGCACCGCCGCGTCGATGATCTGCTCGCCGCGCCGGGCGAGACCGACCTCACCGCGCACGTCGATTTCACCGCCCTCGCCGAGCGCGCTGTCGCGGCCGGTCTGCGCGTCCGCGGTTTCACCGATCAACACCACTTCATCGTCGCCCTCGGCGCGTTGCACTTTCCCGCCGCCATCGCCGATACACCGGCGAGCCAGCGGGAACTGCGCGCTTTCAAGACGCTCATGCATCCGCAAATGATGGGCCGCAGTTTTCACGTCCTTTGCCTGGAGAAAGGTGGCGTGTCCCCCGCGCCGCTCACTGGCTTCCGCTTCGCCCGCGAGGCGGGGCAAGTGCTCGGCCTTCCGCGCGAAGCGAACCCAAAAATCACGCCGTCATCCTGAGTGGAGTCCGGGTGTCTGCGACCCGGACGGAGGGACGGCGTGTTTTCGGGGCGCGATCAGCGTCGCGGGGATGCTTTTTTCACGAGGGTCGCGCGCCTCACGGGCATGGGCGTGGCCGGGGGCTCGTCGTACTTTTTGGTGTTGGGCCAGATGAGCCGCCACGGCTGGCGCTTCACGGTGTCGCTCGCCTGCTCGAGGTTTTCGCCGACGGCGGAAAATTGCGTGCCGACATCGGACACGGTGCGGGTCAGCTTCTCGGACGCCAGGCGGAAATTGCGGAGCGTGACTTCCACGTCGCGATTGTTCGTGAGGCTGGCGGTGAACTTTTCGGTATTCTGCAAGGTCCGCGCGAGGGAACTTTCGGGACCGGTAATGGAGGAGAGATTTTCGAGCGCTTTGCCGATCTTGCCGTCGTCGCCGGTGAGCGTCTCGATGTTCTTCATCGCGAGGTGCAGAGCGCCTTGGGGGCCGGTCATCTCGCTGAGGTTGCTGCCGGTCTTTTTGAACTCCGAAAAAGCGACGGGCAAATCGGAGCCTTCGGCCGTCAGGCGGGTGAGGTTGTCGGCGGTCTTTTGCAGGCTATCCAGGGTCGTCGTCGCTTTGGTCAGCGCGGGGTCGAGCTTTTCGAGCACGAGAGGCACGGCGTCGGCGAGGCCGCCGGGGCGGTCGCCGAGAAAGCTCGCCCCGTCGGGGGCGAGGCCGCTGGCTTCCTCGCCATTGGTGAAGTCGATGACGGACTCGCCGAGCAGGCTGTTCTGGGTCATCTGCGCCTTGACCTTTTTGTAAATCTTGGCGTCGCGATCGACCTGGATCTCGATCAGCGTTTCCATTTTTGGCGTGGGCCGGTCCTTTTCCGGCACGGGCGAGAAAAGGCTCCGCACCTGGCCGATTTTGCGTCCGGCAAGGAGGACCTGGGCGCCGGGTTTGATGCCGGCGGCGTTGTCGAAATAGATGCGGTAGGTGTGCTGCGGGACGAAGACGCCGGGAGCCCCGAGATAAAGCAGCAGCGCGGTGAGCGCGGCAATCGAGAGGACGACGAGCACGCCGGTTCGGATTTCGTTGCGGAGGATGTTCATCGGCTGAGTCGAAGGTCGGAGTGAAAGCGCCAGTGGGCAAGGGTGGCGGGCGCGCCCCGAGAGATCCCCCCGCCGTCATCCTGAATGGAGCCTTTGCGACAATGGCGGAGTGAAGAGCCGAGTCCGCGAGACAGCGCGTGGGCGAAGGTGGGCGCAATCCTGATTGTAAATGGGCGGAGGCGGCAGGAGTGATGACGCGTGTTCACTCCCGCCGCCTCCGCCCACGTTTCTGTCAGCGGTTCTTCACTACGGCTTGGTTCGCCAAGCCTCCCAAGCCTTCGTTCAGAATGACGGCCTGTTTTTTGGATGCTGCGCAGCAATGCAGCGTCAGCACTTTCACTCGACGCTCTCATTTTTCACCCTCCAGGATCGGCCCTTCAGTGTCGCCGGAGATGAATTGCGCGACGACGGGGTCGGTGGATTTTTTGAACTCTTCGGGCGTGTCTTCGGCGATGATGCGGCCTTTGAAGAGCATGGCAATGCGGGTGGCGATCTTGAAGGCGCTCCCCATTTCGTGGGTCACGATGACCGAGGTGGCGCCGATCTTTTCGCTCAGCTCGATGATGAGCTGGTCGATGACGGAACTGATGACGGGATCGAGGCCGGCGCTGGGTTCATCGTAAAGAATGAGCTGCGGGTCCATGATGATGCCGCGGGCGAGGCCGATGCGTTTGCGCATGCCGCCGCTGAGTTCGGCGGGCATCTTGTCGCGGGCGTCGCTCATGCCGACGAGGGCGAGTTTTTCGTCCACGAGGGCGTCGATCTCGCTGCGCGTTTTGTCGGTCAGTTCTTCGAGCGGGAGGGCGAGGTTGTCCCGGACACTGAGGGAGGAAATGAGGGCGCTGTATTGATAGACCATGCCGACTTTCTGGCGCATGGCGTTCAGCTTGCGGCGGCGCATTTTGGAAACCTCGCGGCCTTGGAACTGCACGGAACCGGCGGTCGGTTTGAGGATGCCGAGGATGAGCCGGAGCAGCGTGCTCTTTCCACTGCCGGACTGGCCCAGCACGACCAGGCGCTCGCGCGCAGCGAGGCGCAGATCGACGCCGGTGAGGATCTCGTTTTCGCCAAAGGCGAGATGCACGTCGCGGAGTTCGATGACCGGCGCGTCGGTCATTTATCGAAGAGCGAGACGAGGACGAGATTGCAGAGCGTGTCGAAGCCGATGACCGTCGTGATCGACACGACCACGCTCTCCGTCGTGGCGTGGCCCACGCCCGCGGCGCCGCCGCGCACGGTGAGACCCTTGTAGCAGGCGACGAGGCCGATGATGAGGCCGAAGAGGAAGCTTTTGACGATGCCGGCGACGATGTCGCGGATGATCAGCTTCTCGACGGCGCTCTCGGCAAAGCTTTGAAACGGGATATCGAAGGCCCAGCGAGAGATCATGGCCGCGCCACCGACGGCGGTGAGATCGGAGATGACGACGAGACACGGCATGAGCAGGAAAACCGCGAGCAGCCGCGGGCTCACGAGGAAGCGCAGCGGGCCGAGGCCCATCGCCTCGATGGCCTCGACTTCCTCAGCCACGGTCATCGTGCCCAGCTCCGCGGTGTAGGCCGCACCGATGCGCGCGGCGACCATGATGCCGGTCATCAGCGGACCCAGCTCGCGGGTGAAACCGATCGCGACCAGCGGCGGCACGAGCCTTTCCTGACCAAAAGGCTGGAGCTGATAGCCGGTGAGCAGGGCCATCGTCAGCCCGATGAAAAATGAGACGAGCGCCACGAGCGGAATCGAACCGACGCCGACGCGATCCGTTTGCTCAAAAAAACTGGCGAGCCGAAACGGGAACCGCCCCCGCCGGACGTGGTCGCCCATCTCCTGCACGGTCTGCACGAGCAGCCAGACGACGCTGCTCAAGTGCTGCAGCATTGAGTGAACGTAGGGCAGCGGATTGATCATGCGGGCGGAGTTTCGATTGGCAGGTCAGTTGTGTCCAGCAGGCGGAATGAACACTGGCAGTGAATCGGACACCCCAGCCGAACCGGTCCTGTCCCGAAATGTCCATCGCCAGGAACGCGAATGCCGTTTTTTGTACGCTTAGGGTTTGCGACTCATGCGAAAACCTCCGTGGCTCACTGTGAAATTTCGCGTTCGCCAACTGGCATGCGCGTTGCTAAAGCGGCGAAGTCCATTTCTCCCGCACGCTGCGGACGTGGGCTTTCCACCAAAAAACCCCAACCACCCCGAAATGAAGAAACTCGAAGCCATCATCAAACCGTTCAAACTCGAAGAAGTGAAAGACGCGCTCGCCGAACTCGGAGTCGAAGGCATGACCGTGACGGAGGTGAAAGGCTTCGGACGACAGAAAGGTCACACCGAGATCTATCGGGGCAGTGAGTACACCGTGGACTTTCTCCCCAAGGTGAAAATCGAGATCGTCCTCGCCGACGAAATCGCCGAAAAGGCCGTCGCGACCATCGTCGCCGCCGCCAAGACCGGGAAGATCGGCGACGGCAAAGTTTTCGTCCTGCCGGTGGAAAGCGCTGTCCGCATCCGCACCGACGAGACGGGCGACAAGGCGGTCTGACCACTCACCCCATCACCTCCACCACCAGCGCGGTGGTGTTATCCCGACCTGCGCGCTCGAGGCCAGCTTTCACCAGGCGTTGCGCGGGGGTCATCGCGGCTTCCTCCGCGTCGGGAGAGCGCAGACGTTCCAGCATTTGCGCGTCGTACATGCCTTCCGTCAGCCCATCCGTGCAGAGCAGGAAAAGATCGCCGGGCTCGCAGGCCACCGCCCCCACCTGCGGGCTCACAAACTGGTGCCCGGCTCCGAGCGCCTTTTGCAGCACGTTGCGCCGCGGGTGATCTTTCATCTGCCGCTCATTCATCTGCCCCTGCCGAAAAAGCCATCCGACGTGAGTGTCATCGTGCGTGACCTGACGGATGCCGCCTTCCCGCGCTGGCAGATAGTAGATCCGACTGTCACCGATATGCGCGAAGTGCATCCAGCCCGGCGTGAACCAGCCAAGACTCAGCGTCGCGCCCATCCCCGCGCACTCCTCATAGCTTTCGCCGAGATAGAGCAGGGCCCTGTGGATTTGGTCGAACAGCTCCGTCAGCACGTCCTCAAAACCCGTCGTCAATCCCAACGCCCCCTGCTTAAACGCTCGCGGCAGCAGACTCGTGATCTTTTCCACCGTGATGCGGCTCGCAAACTCCCCCGCTTTCGCCCCGCCCATGCCGTCGCTCACCGCGAAAACGAAGTCCGCATTTTCCGTCGAAGCCTCGCCAATCCTGCCAAGATACCGCACCTCCTGCGCGTCAAATTGCAGGCAGAGAAACGTGTCCTCGTTGTTCTTCCGCACCTTTCCCCGATCCGTCACGCCGGACCAGCGGAGCACTGCGGCGGGCGGCGTTTTTGATACGGCATCCATATTCTCTCAGATCACCGTCACGGTCAGCGGATCAGGCAGGATCGTCGAAAACTCGAAATCGATCAGGCAAAAGCGCCCATCCTGCTGCCGATAGGTCACATTGCGCACCTCCGCATCGTCGTGCCGGATGCCATACGGCAGGAGTTGGGCATAAAGCTCGCGCATCCGCTCTTCATCGAGGTGCTCCACGCGGCTGCCACAATTTGTCGTCACCATCCGCAGTTCCTTCTCATCCGCCTCCAACAGCCGCGGGACAAAGCTGCAACCGCGCGCCTCGAGATGCCTGAGCACCTTGACTTCATTGGCAAAACGCTCCGCCGCGTTGGGCCCGCGAAACTGCTTGGTCACTCGCCCATCATAACCCACTCGGACCGTGGCGCGCAGGGTGTCTTTGACGATGGGCATTGGGGACGAGTTGAGGGTTGGGAAAGTTGAAAGTTGAGATGCGGTTAGAGCAATCTGCCAGCAAAGATTTCCGACGCTTCCTCTTCCTCTTGATCTTCCTCATTCCACAGGGAGGAAGATCAAGCGGAAGCGGAAGCGGAAGAGGAAGAGAGCCACTCTATCGGACCGCGTCGCAGGTGCCCGACGCTCACGGCTTCGCCCGCTCAAAACCTTCCGTCAAACCCGCCGCGACACTCAACTCTCAACTTTCAACTCTCAACCTCCTTGCCTCTGGCACCGGCTTTGCTAAACCTGCGCGCGCGTCCCCAAAACCTTGAGGCCGCCAGAGTAACCTAACCAACCCCGAGCGGGCTAAATCAGCGCAGCCTGCTCAAAATCCACCACCACCACCGACCACATGGCCAAGTACAAACTCGAATACATCTGGCTCGACGGCTACGAGCCCGTCGCCAACCTCCGCGGAAAAACCCTCATCAAGGAATTCGCCAAATTCCCCAAGCTCGAAGAACTCCCGCAATGGGGCTTCGACGGCAGCTCGACCCGCCAGGCCGAAGGCCGCACCTCGGATTGCGTGCTCAAGCCCGTCGCCGTCTATCCCGACTCCACCCGCCTCAATGGCGCGCTCGTCATGTGCGAAGTCATGATGCCCGATGGCACCCCGCATCTCTCCAACTCCCGCGCCACCATCCCCGACGATCCGGGCACCTGGTTCGGCTTCGAGCAGGAGTATTTCCTCTACCAGAATGGCCGCCCGCTCGGCTTCCCGGCGGAAGGCTTCCCCTTCCCGCAGGGTCTCTACTACACCGGCGTCGGTTACGAATCCGTGGGCGACATCGCCCGTGAGATCGTGGAGCGCCACCTCGACATCTGTCTCGACGCCGGCATCAACCACGAAGGCATCAACGCCGAAGTGGCCAAGGGCCAGTGGGAGTTCCAGATCTTCGGCAAAGGCTCGAAGAAAGCCGCCGACGAAATGTGGATGGGCCGCTACCTCCTGAACCGCCTCTGCGAACAGTACGGCGTGGACGTGAACTACCACTGCAAGCCGCTCGGCAAGGACGTGGACTGGAACGGCTCCGGCATGCACTCGAACTTCTCCACCGACTACATGCGCACCGTCGGCGGGAAGGAATACTTCGAGGCCCTCATGGCCGCCTTCGACAAATTCAAAAACGAGCACATCGCCGTCTATGGCCCGGACAACCACCTGCGCCTCACCGGCCTGCACGAGACCCAGTCCATCGACAAGTTCAACTACGGCTTGGCCAACCGCGGCGCCTCCGTCCGCATGCCGCACAGCTTTGTGAACAACGGCTACAAGGGCTACCTCGAAGACCGCCGCCCGAACTCGCAGGGCGACCCCTACAAGATCGCCGGCCGCATCCTGCAGACCATCAACACGGTGCCGCAGCCGAAGGCTGCCGCTCCCGCGAAAAAGAAGAAGTGATCCTTCCAGCGGCGCTCCGGGAAGCGCCCACGGACAAACTCCAGCGCCGTTCCGCCTCGTGCGGGGCGGCGCTGATTTCTTGGAAAGCTCACTCTCCCCTCTCCCTGGCCCGCCGCTGCGTGAGGAAAAGCCGCAGCAAAAAAATCGGCACGAGCGAGGCGATCGTCATCACGACACAAACTCGCCACCCGGGAATCACGCACGCACGGTCGCGCTCCACGGCGCGAAGCGCTGCGCCCGCCACCTCCTGCACTGAGACTTTGAAAAACTCCGGCGCCGGCATGGCGTCGCTTGAGTCAGGACGCTCCGCCCCGGCGAAAAACTCCGTATTCACCGGCCCCGGACAGAGCGCCGTGACCGAGACCCCGGTGCCGCGCAACTCCCCGCGCAACGCCTCGGAGAAACTGGTGACATAAGCCTTCGACGCTGCATAGACCGCCATCTTCGGCAGCGGCAGCAGGCCGGCGATGCTGCTCACATTGAGGATCGCCCCACGGCCCGCGCGGACGAGATCGGGCAGCAGCGCGTGGGTCAGCCGGGTGAGCGCCGTGATGTTCACGTCGAGCATCGCGCGCACCCGCGACCAGTCGCTCTCCTCAAAAAAACCGTGGTCGCCCAAACCCGCGTTATTGACCAGCAGACTCACGCGCTCCCCGCTGGCCGCGAGCGATGCGAGCAGCGCCTCGATCTGCACTTCGTCGGCGAGATCCGCGGTGTGGCAGTGGATCGTGAGGCCAGGCCGATCGAGTTCACGTTTCAGCCCTTCCAGCCGATCCAGCCGCCGGGCTACGAGGATCAGCGAGCGCGCATGCGGCGCGAGCTGGCGGGCAAATTCCGCGCCGATGCCCGAGGACGCGCCGGTGATGAGCGCCGTGCAGCCGTGGAAAAAATTCATGCGCAGAGTGGACGGTGAGGGGGCCACTCCTGGCAAGGGACAAGTGGCACCGCCGCGCGTATTTCAACTTGTCTCCTTCCACCACCACCGCCTCCGCCCGCGCCGAAATAGTTGGAGGTCCTTCGACGGCGTTCCCGCCCGTCTGCGCCCGCCGGGAACTCCGCTCAGGAAGACGGCGAGGTTACGCGAACAGCCTCGCGATCGCCTTCCCACCGTCGGTGATCGGCACCGGTCGCTCGCCGTCCATCAAGTTCTTCGCCGGGCTGATCCCCATCGTCGCGAAAATCGTCGCGAAGAAATCCGGCACGCCCACGGATTCGGCGACGACGTTCATCGCCAGCTCATCCGTCTCGCCGACCACCTGCCCCGTGCGCAGCCCGCCGCCGGCGAGCACGCCGCTGAAACATTTCCCGTAATGCCCGCGCCCGCCGCCCGCGTCGAACGTCGCGGGCCGGCCAAACTCTGTCGCCACGACGACGAGTGTCTTGTCGAGCAGCCGCTGCTTTTCCAAATCGCCGATGAGCACCGCGAGTCCGTGGTCGAGCCGCTGAATCAGCTCGTGCTGCTGCTTCTGCGCGGCGTTGTGCGTGTCCCAGCCCGCGCCGTTGACGAAGTTCAAATTGAAACCCACCTCGACAAACCGCACGCCGCGCTGGATGAGCCGCCGGCCGAGCAGGCAGCGCTGGCCGAATTCATCGCCATACTCCGCGCGCAAAGCGTCCGGCTCCTCGCCGAGTTGGAAGGCGCGCATGAAATCTCCACCCTGGAGCTTGAAGCCCTCGCCGATCGCGTCGTCGTAGTCGCGCACGATCCGGTCATCCGCGTTGCGTTTCACAAAGCCGTCGCGCAATCCGGCGAGCAAACCTTCCCGCCGGGCCTCGCGCTCGGGCGTGATTTCCGCCGGACGCGCCAGACCCGCGGGACCGCTCGCGGTGTCGGTGAGATAGACGTAGCCCGCCTTCGGCCCGAGGAAACCAGGGCCGCGCGTGGCGCTCGGATAGCCGATGACGACGTAGGGCGGCACACCCTCCGCCACAGCCTTGCGCTGGTGCGCGACGATGGAGCCGATGGACGGATAGACCACGCTGCCGCTGACCGGACGGCCGGTGTGCATGCGGTTCACGGCCGCGGCGTGCTCGTCGATGACGGTGTGGTTCAGCGTCCGCACCGGCACGAAGCGGTCGAAGATTTTCGCGACCCGCGGCAGATGCTCGCAGACCTGCGCGCCGGGGATCGCCGTGTCGATGCTGGCGTAATAGCTGCCCGCCTGCTTCTTCCCGTCGCCGCGGGTGGGCTTCGGATCAAACGTGTCCATCTGCGCCATGCCGCCGCCGAGCCAGACAAAGATGCAGTGCTCGGCTTTGCCCAGAGGGCCGGCGGGTTTGGCACCCTCGCCGAGGCTGAGGCCGGGGACGCTGAGCGCGCCGGCGGCGAGCGCGGTGCGGGTGAGGAAGTCTCGGCGGTTGAGATGGGCGTTCATGGTTGGGAAAAAAGCACTGTCATCCTGAGCGGAGTTCCGTGTGGGCAAAGGCGGGACGGAACGGAGTCGAAGGATCTCTGACTATTTGCGGGCGGAGGCGGTCGGGAAGGATGCGCTCCGCACCGCCTCCGCCCGCGGAAAAAGTTAGAGGTCCTTCGACTGCGCTTCGCAAAGCCTCCGCTTCGTTCAGGATGACAGGTGGATGGAAGCCTTCGGCGTTCATGGCAGGTGGATGAATTCGGGGGACAGCATGAGCGCCCAGAGCGCGTCCTCCATGCGCTCGCGCCACGGGGTGTGGAGGCGGGCGGTCGGCACATCGCCGGCCTTGACCTGCTTCTCGATTTCCAGGACGACGCTCGACGCTTCGGCGGTGAGATGGTTCGCCCATGAAACCGCCCGCGTGTCGCGCGGGAGCGGCGGCAAAGGCGCGGCGCCGGTGAGCCGTGCGGCGTAGCCGGGTTCCAGGAGTTTTTGAAAAGCCGCGGACTCGTCTGACGTCGGCGGGCGCGAGAGCAGGCGGAGAAAAATCTGCGCGACCATCTCCGGCAAGGCCTGCTCGCGCAAGGCGAGCGCGGTGAAAGCGCTGTCCTCGCTCAGCCGCGTGAGGCGCGCGCCAGCCGTGCCGTTGGCGAGCAGCGCAGGCTGGAGGACGTTCGCGTCGTGATCGCGCATGCTGCGCGGCTCGGCGCGGGACTCGCGCCAGCCAAAGGCGGCGAGTACATCCGCCACCACCTGCGCGCGCGGTTTCGCCAGCGCCGGCCGGTCGCGCTCGTTGCTCAGCCCGGCAAATTCCCACGCCCGCCGCGGCCTCCCGAGGTTGCCCTGATCCTTCGCCGGCTGGCGGCACTCGGGATCCTGGGTCAGGACTTCCGCATCAAAATTCTTCCCGGCGGCCGTGTACAGCGAATCGACGAGCTGCTCCGCATTCATCCGGCGGCGCGCGGGCGCCTCAAAAAGACGCTCGCCGCTTTTCACCACGCGCGATCCCCCGGCCGTCGGCGGGCGTTGATAGCACTGCGAATTCAGCAGCAGCCTCGCAACGTGTTTCATGTCGTAATCATGCGTCATCAGCTCCCGCGCCAGCCAGCGCAGCAGCTCAGGATTCGCCGGCCGCGCGTCCTCCCAGTCGTCCACGGGATCAACGATCCCGAAGCCCAGCCACTCCTTCCACAGCCGGTTCACGAGCACCTGCGCGAAGCGGTCGCGGCGCGGATCGGTGAGCGTGGCGGCGAGCCGCTCACGCGTGTCGTCCGGCTGGCGGAGCACGCCTGGCAGCGGCTCGGCGGCGAGGTCGGCGAACGGCCAGTGCGGCTCGATGATCTGCCCGGCCTTGAGCGAGACGACGACATGCGAGTTTTTGGAAAGCCCCTGCGTGAGCGAGGAGCCGGGCACTTTTACCGGCTTGCGCTGGAGCATGCCGGCAAGGCTGAAAAGATCGGCCTGATCAAAGGGGTGATTCGGCGCGTCGTGGCAGCGCGCGCATTTCATCTCGTTGGCGAGAAACGCGGAGGCAATGATCTGCGCCTTCGCGGCCATCGGCAGGTCGTTTTGCGTGGCCAGGCCGAAGCCGGCCGGCCCGCCATGCTGCGCGCTGCCTTCCATGGTCAGCAGCGCGGTGGCGAAACGGTCCATCGGCAGGTTGTCGCGCAGCGCCTCGTGGAGCCACGCGCGGAAGGGACCGGTGTTGTTCAGCGTGCCTTTGAGCATCGAGGGATTCTCCGCGAGCACGTCCTGCCAATACGGCACCCAGCGGTCTGCCCAGCGCACATCCGCGAGCAGGCGGTCGATGGCGCGCGCACGCTTCTCCGCCCGCGGGTCGGCGAGAAAGGCGCTGACTTCAGCCGGGCTGGGGAGCAGGCCGATGACATCGAGCGTCACGCGGCGCAAAAAAGCCGCGTCATCCACGGGCGGAGCAGGCGCGACCTTGGCGGCGGTGAGCTTCGCGTCGATGAAGGCGTCGATGGAGGTGCCGGGCGCGGGTGCGGCGTGCTTGCGGGCGAGTTCGTGGCGCGTTTTCCAGTAGGCCTCTTCCGCAGGGTTGCGACGGCGCACCGCGTTGAGTTCGGCGTGGCGATCCCGCTGCGCGTCGGCAAAAGCAGTCCAGCCGGCGTCGTCAAAGCGCGGCGGCGTCCGCCCGTCGAGAGCGAGCAGCGTAAATGGTCCACCGTCCTTCGACACGCTGACGGAGAGCTCGCCCAGCTCGGGCCGGATGACTTTTCCGCCGACGAACGCCTCGACCGTGAGCACATGCGACTGGCCGTCAGCGGTCCATTTCGCGAGCACCTCCTTGTGGCCGGGCGGGAGCAGACGCAGGCCGGGCACGAGCTGGATCTTCGCCTGATCGGGCACGGGCTCGGCGTCGCCGGTTTTGCGCCGGAGGTGCGGGGTGAGCGCCAGTTGCTGGCCATCGAGCGCGAGTCGCGCACCGGTGAGCGAGCGCAGCAGCAGCCGGTACTCGCCGGGCGGCAGGGCGACCACGCCCGCGGCGCGAACGAGGAACGGGCGCGAGCGATCCACCTTCACGCCACGCGAGTTGTATTTCGTGGTCAGCGAGGAAAGGGCGAACGCAGGCTCGGTAAATTCATCCGTCTTCATCGAGGGCAGCGTGGCCCACGAGGCGTCTTCGCCGCCGTCATCCCTGGCCGGGCCGCTGTCATTGCCGCCGACCGTTTCCGTAGGCACCACCTCGGCCTGCCCCGGATGCTCGAAAATCTCCACGCGCACCACGCCCGGCGGGAGCTCCGCCGCCGCGATCACGGGCGGCGGCACCGCGTCGCTCGCTTCATCGGTCCCTTTTTTCGCTGACGGCATCTTCACGGCGATCTCCGTCTCCGGCGGCGCGCCGGCGGGGCGAAAACGCGACGCGAGCAGCTCCGGGGAAAGCGCGCCGCGATGCACCGCGATCTCGTCCAGCGCACCCCGGAAGGTCGCATTCGGCGAGCCGCCCATGGACGAACCGATCCACACTTCATCGTCATCCACCACCGGCCCGAGATCGGTCTGGCCACCCATGTCCCACACGCCTTCGCCGCGCTTGCCATCGAGCCATCCCACGGCGCTCGCACCTTTCCCGAACGTGTAACTCACCGCGACGTGGTGCCACTCCGCCCCCGGCGCGAAGCCCGCGCTCGAAGTCCAGCGATGCCAGTCCTCGACGCCCGCATCCGACCGATTCCGGGCGTCGCGGAAAAGAAAGCTCACGCACGCCAGCCCGCCCTCGCCGCGCAGGCGGAGCGCCCAGTTCTGATTGTGCGCGGCCGCGCCCGGATTCTGCGTGCGCCCTTTGCCGATGATATAGATCTGCTGGCCGTCCCTGATCGCGTCGCACTGCACCCAGGCCTCGATCGTGATCGTCTCGCCGAGGTCGAAATCGAACGCACTCTTGGCCCCCGGATCCTTGACGCGGAGAAAGCCGCCTTTGCCCGAAAATGACGCGGCTGCATTGGTCGGCGCGAAATCGGGAAACGCCGGCGGACGCGGGCCGGCAGCGGTGAACTTTACTTCGCCCTGCACCGCGGCTTCCGAGGGTGGTTTTGCAAAATCCCACGCCGCGACCGGGCGAACCTCGGCGGCGCAGAGCGCAAACGGGCAGGCGACGAAAAAGGAGACGAAGTGGCGGGAAGCAAACATCTGGGTGGGTAGTCTGGGGCGAGCGGCCGCTTTCAGTAGCAGCAGTTGGAAATTGGCGCAAAATCCGGGCACCATCAATCTTCGCACCAAACGAACGTTGCCCTTTGGCCCGCGCTCATTTCGCTACGTCGCAGCGTCCGAGCCGCACGACTTCATCCAGCCCCTCGCACACGCCGCGGATGTCCAGACCCTGGCCTTTCTGAATCCGCGCCGCGGCGGTGTCGCTGTCCTTCGGCGTGATCACCAGCGTCGTCGCGCCAAAGGCGCTTTTCTCCTCACGGAAACGATAGTCGTTCGTCGAAAACGCGCACTGCACCCAGACCCCGCTGTTCCCGCCGGTGAGATAGACATGGTAAAACTTCGCGTCCGCTGGGTCCTGCCGGTAGCCGCCGACCACGCCCCGCACCGTGATCTTCTGGCCCTTGTAGGTCTTGTCCGCCCGGGTGCGATCCCCCGCATACGCGAGCAGCAGGGTCTCCGCCGGGACCACGCTCCCGGCATCCGGACGCGACAACGGCACATGGCTGTTTTGCAGCTTCTCGATCGCCGTGCGCACGGCCACCGCGTCATCCAGCTTACCCGCCACAGTCATTGACCGCTTCAGCTCGATGAGCTTCGGCAGCGCATCCTGCACGATCTGCGCGACGAGTTCCTGCATCTTCGCGAGCTGCTGCGCCTGGAACAGCCGCAGCGCCTTCGGCTCAACCACGAAATTTTTTCCCGACAGCGTCCGCTCGAGCGTCAGCCGCTGCCGCTCCGCGCGCACCGCCAGCGCGCCCTCCAGATCCGCGGCCTTTTGCAGCGTATTCAGCAGCTCCCCCAGCCCGTCCTCGTATTTGCCCAGCACATCGCGCTGCACGCTGGCGATCTTTTCCTCGCACTTCAGCGCCTCGCTCTCCCCCAGATTCGCGCCCGCCGGTGGCGGACCAGGCGCGGCCAGTGCTGGTGAAAAGGACAGCGCGAGCGCGAGGACGGTGTGGAAAAAGCGGGGGGGCATCATGGTGAGGGGGCGGACTCATCGCATAGCCGGTCACTTTTGTCCGGTCACTACTTTGCGAAAACCATCCAGATATCCGTCCGTGAAACCGCGCTGCCACCGCTCCGTCCGCGTCGGCGCAGCGCCCGCCTGCTCCCGCGCCAGCGGCTCCACCTCCCCGGCCCCCGGAATTTTCGCGCCAGGCGCCGCGCTCTTCATCCCCAGTTCGTAGCCCGCATTGTAGCCGTCTTCAAAAGGGTGCGTCTCCACCGGTGCCATCCGCACCACCGGCGGCGGCTCGTGGCGCTGCACTTTCGGCACCGCCGGCTCGTCGCAGCCCGCGAGCGCACACGCGACGGCGATGCCCCACCCGCCCGCCTTCACGGTGCCACCTCCTGGGCCGGTCCCCCGGTCCACTCCCCCGCCTTCTCGTCGAATCTCATCGGCACCCGCCACGCGCAGCGGAGCGTCTGCCCGTTCGACTTCGTGACCTCCCCGCGCACCGTCACCCACGCGCCAGCCGGCGGCCGCAGATCCACCTGTGCCGTGGGATAGCCGCCAAAAACCACCACACTCCCCGCCGGAAGCGCCCCGGTCCGCACCACATCCCGCGCCCGCCAGTACGCCCCCGGCGCGGTGTAGGAGTGCTGATTCGTCTCCCGCCAGCCCTCCATCGTGATCGGCCCGAACATCCGCACCAGCACCGCCAGCACCAGCAGCAGCCCCGCCGCGATCCCCGGCTTGATCCACGGGTTCGCGTGGTGCCGCACGATCACCAGATCCGTCACCGGCTGCCACTGATCCATTCCCTCCCGCCAATAGAGCGTCTCCAGCTCGATCAGCCCCGCATTCACCATGTGATCGATCTGCGGGATCGTGTAGGGCCCGCGCTGCTCCCCCTGCACATGCACATAAAAAACCTCGGGGGAAATCATCGGGCGGGAAGCAAAGGAAGCTCCCACCTTTCACGCCCGCCCTCCGCTTGACAAGCATCACTCTTGCGCCGCCCGCTCCAGCGGGAAACCGGCCGGCGTGCAGACTGTCGCGCTCGCGCAGGTGCCAGCGACGGGCACGGCGAAAATGAGCGCAGGCGGGGGCAGGTGCGGGCCTTCAGCGGCTGCGTCGGTCCTCGCGGATTTTCGTGAGGCGGGCGGCGAGCGCGGCGGTCTTCTCAGGCTGCCCGGCGGCGAGGTTCCTGGTTTCGCCGGGATCGGTGGCGAGGTTGTAGAGCTGCGGCTCCGGGTCGGTGCCCTGCTCGACGCGGCTCATCGGGTTGCGCTTCGCGCCGGGCTTCGGCTCGATGTATTTCCACGCGCCCTCCCGCAGGGCGAGCGTGCCGGCGTGCTCGACGAGATGCTCGCGGCCCGCGGGCGAATCGCCGAGCAGCGCGGGCAGCACGTTGAAGCTGTCGGGCGCGTCCGCTTCCGCCAGCGGCTGGCCGGTGAGCGCGGCGAAGGTCGCGGGAAAATCCATCTGCGAGACGAGCGCATCGGAGACGCCGGGTTTCACCCGCCCCGGCCAGCGGACGATGAACGGCACCCGCGTGCCGCCTTCAAAGATGCTGTATTTGCCCCCGCGCCACGCGCCCGCGGGCCGGTGATCGCCGTTCTTTGCGACCGCCTCGTCGCGGTAGCCGTCGTCGAGCACGGGGCCATTGTCGCTGGTGAAAATGACGAGCGTTTTTTCCGCGAGCCCCAGCCGGTCGAGCGTCGCGAGCAAGTCGCCCACGCCCGCGTCCATCTGCAGGATCGCGTCGCCGCGCGGACCAAGTCCCGACTTTCCCGCGAAGCGCGGATGCGGCACGCGCGGCACATGCGGATCGTGCGTGGCGAAGTAGAGGAAGAAAGGCCTGGCCGCGTTCTGCTCGATGAACGTCTTCGCGCGAGAGGCGAACACGTCCGCCATCTCTTCGTCCTTCCAGCGCGCCGCCTGGCCTCCGCTCATGTGCCCGATGCGGCTGATCCCATCAACGATTGCCTGGTCATGCCCGTGGCTCGGATGCACCCGCAGCAGTTCGGGATTCTTTGCGCCGGTGGGCTCGCCCACGATCGGCGCGCCGTAGCTCACTTTGATCGGATCGGCGGGGTCGAGGCCGACGACGCGATGATTTTCGACAAAGACGCACGGCACCCGGTCCGCGGTGGCGGCCATGATGAATGAGGAGCTGAAGCCAACCTCCAGCGGCCCCGGCTTCACCCCGCCATTCCAATCCGGCCCGCCCTGGGGTCCGAGGCCGAGGTGCCATTTGCCCACGACTCCCGTCGTGTAGCCCGCCTTTTGCAAAATCGAGGCCATCGTCGTGCGCCCTGGCTCGATGATGAGCGCCGCGTCGCCCGGCAAAATGTGCGTTCCCTTTTTCCGCCACGGATACTCGCCGCTCAGCATCGCGTAACGCGACGGCGTGCAGGTGGCGGAAGGCGAGTGCGCATCGGTGAAGCGCAGCCCTTCCTTCGCGAGGCGATCCACACTCGGCGTCTGAAAGGCGGTCGCGCCGTAGCAACTCGCGTCGCCGTAGCCGAGATCGTCGGTGTAGATCAGCAGGATATTCGGGCGGACGGGCGTGTCCGCGCCGGGGGCGAGGCCGGCGCTGGCGACGAGGAGGAGTGTAAAGAGGCGATATTTCATGGGCGAGAATTCAGCGGTTTACATCGGCGAGCCTGCCGGACTCACGCACGTTTTTGCCAGTGCGCGCGCCGTCGCCGAGATCGTCGCAAAAGATGACGGCGACGTTTGGCTTTTCCCCGGCGTTTCCGGTGTGTGCGGCGAGGAATGCGAGAAGGAAAAGCGGGCGTCCGGCTTGGTGGAGAAATCCCACGTTTCCCCGCGAGCGAAGTGAGCCAGCGCGGCGGGGACGGCGAGCAAGGAGGCGGGCACTTTCATGAGGTGGACGAAGCAGGCCGGACCTTTCTCCCGCTCACTTCCTCTGCTTCTCGAAGAGATTCGTAAACGCCGCCTTCATTTTCTCAATGACCTCCGGTTTCGGCAGCGACCACGTCACCGCCGGTTCGGGTGATCGGCTTTCAGCTTCGCGATGTCTTCCCCGGTCGCGAGGACGCGACTCCCTCGCAGATTTTGTTGTCCACGCGGCAGCCGCCGAAGCGCACCGATTCGAGATTGGGCAGCGCCGCGAGAGGCTCGAAGTCGCGCCCGGCGGTCTTGGGAAAGAGATGCTCGGCGTAGATCCCGAGCGTGGTATTCATGCAGACCATCCGCCGGATCGGTGGTGCGCCCGCCGCGGCGTAACCGCGAGGCAGAAAGTGTCGAGCACCGGCAGCGCCAGGGTGACGCCGGCGGCGCGGAGAAAGTTGCGACGGGTAACGGGAGCGGTCAGGGGAAATCCTTAGCTGGAGATGGCAGGATGCGATGAGTAAGGTGCAGTCGCTGTGAATTCCTTATGCAAAGAACTGAACCTGACCTCCTCTGGCAGCGCATGGCTCGCGGCATAGAGGGCGTCCGCGAGCGACTGCTCCGCGCCGCCCGCAGGCTTGATCAAGCCGGCGTCCCTTATGCCGTGACCGGCGGGAACGCTGTTGCCGCCTGGGTGGCGCGCGTGGATGAAGCGGCCGTTCGCAACACTCGCGACGTGGACATCATCCTGCGGCGCGAGGACTTCGCCGCGGCGAAAACGGCGCTGGAAGCCGAGGGTTTCGTGCATCGCCGCGTTGCCTCGCTCGGCCGCGCGGGCAGCATGGAGATCTTTCTTGAAAGCGAGGATGCCAAGGTCCGTGACGCCGTTCATGTGGTTTTCGCCAACGAAAAAGTGCGGCCGACGGATGCTTTCGCCATCGCCGATGTGGCCGAGAGCGAAGACGCCGGAACCTTCCGCATCGTGACGCTGGAAGCGCTCGTCCGGATGAAACTCACTGCCTTCCGCGACAAAGATCGCGTGCATCTGCGCGACCTCGCCTCGGTCGATCTGATCGACGCAATGTGGCCGGCGCGCTTTGGGGAACCACTGGCGACGCGGCTGCGGGAGATTCTCCGCACACCCGAAGGCTAGAGGCGCGGCGGGTCGCGCGCATTTGTTGAGGAAGGTCTGGCTTTGGACGCCGGCGTGGAGCAGCGAGCGGAGTCCGTAGTTCCTGGCGCGCACTTGATTCACGATCTGCGAGAGCACCGCACGGTCGGCAAATTCCAGCTCGTGCCCCGGGCCGCAGATGAGGAGTTTTTCCGCAAGGAAACTGCTAGCCGAGCCGATAGACGATGCGGGCCTTGTTCAAATCGTAGGACGACATTTCGATCTTTACGCGGTCACCGAGCGTGAGCCGGATGAAACGCTTGCGCATTTTGCCGGAAATGTGGGCGAGCACCTGATGCTTGTTCGCGAGGGCGACGCGAAACATGGTGCCGGCGAGGACGGCGGTGATGGTTCCGTCGGTTTCGATGACTTCTTCAACTGCCATAAGGATAGGGACGACTGGCTGGGCCGCGAAAGCCGCGGCGTTTGGTGGAGTTTGGCGAGGACCGACCTCGCCCGGGGTTGCACTGCTTTCCGGGAAGCTCTCCGTGCGGCTCAGGTGCCGAGCGGAGGGCGGCGACAATCGCCGGATTCTGCCGGAATGCAAGACTCGCCGCGTGAAATTTGCGTGTCGGATGGCACTGCCTAGCCGACGCTTCGCCGCCGCGTGCAGACTGGAAAACACCCCCTCGCCTCCTAGGAAACGGCTTGTGAGCGGCACAGATGCGGCTTAGAACTGGCGACTGCCCCAACGGACCTCACCGGAGGGGCGCATTTACCAAAACGACTAGGGAGAAAACTTATGGCCACCCAGGCTGAAATCATCGTCAAAGAGGGCAACCGCGCCCTCGGACGTTACGTCCTTGATCCGGGCGAATACGTCATCGGCAGGGATCTGTCTTGCGACATCCTGCTCGACAGTCTCGGCATCTCGCGGAAACACGCGCAACTCATCGTCACCGCCGACCGCCTCATGGTTCGCGATCTCGGGAGCACGAACGGGACTTTTCATGGCGATCATCTCGTCGAAGGCGCAGTGGCCATCCCGTCGGGCGACGCGATCCGGATGGGCACGGAAGGCAGTGCGGAGGTTCGTTTGATCGAAAGCACGAAGACCCCGCCGAAGAATGGCAATGGCAGGCATTACGAGACGAGTCCGGCAGCGGCGGAGGAGTTAAAAAAAGCCCTGGCAGAGCGCGATGCGGCGCAGAAGAAGCAGCAGGAGCTGGCTGCCCAGCTCGCCGCCATCACGCATCAGGTCGGCACGATGAAAGCGGAGGTCACGCGGGGCGCGGAGGCTTCCACCCGGCTGGCCCAGACGCTGGAGGCACGCGCGAAGGAAATCGAGTCCCTGAAAACCGCGCACAGCGCCGCGGCGGAGCAGAAGGCGCAGGCGCTCGCCCAGGTCGGGCAGTTGCGGCAGGAATTGAAGCGGCAGGCCGGAACGATGACGGAGTTGCGCGCCACGGTGGGGGCGGAAAAAACGGCTTCCGAAAAGTCCACGGGCGGAGAGATCGAGCAGCTCCGCGCGCAGTACGAGAAACGCATTCAAGTCCTCGAACAAGAGCGGCAGGCCGCGCTCAAAGAGCGCGACGACTTGCAGGCGCGCTGGCAGCAGCGGGACAAAGAGGAGCAAACCCGGGCCGCCTCGCTCCAGCAGCAACCGGCCGCGCTGGCCAAGGAAAAAGAACACGCCCGGGCGGAACTCGCCGCGCTCCGCGAGACCCACAAGAAGGAAGTCGCCGCAGTGCGGGGCGAGCAGGCCGCCGCGGTCCAGGCGCGCGACCAGGCTCTCACCCAACTCACCGAACTGAAAAAACAGCAACCCGCCGCCGCCAAGATCGCGAAGATCGAGGAAGGGCACAAACAGCAGGTCGAAACGCTCCACGCCCAGCGCCAGGCGGCGCTCAAGGAACGCGACGAGGCGCTCCGCCGTCTCCGGGAAACCGCCGCCCAGCAGAAAGCGGAGCTTGCCGACTTTGCCAAAAAGCAGGAGGCCGCGAAGCAGGATCGCGACCGCCAGATCGACGCGCTGACGAAGGCGCTGGAAGCGCAGAAGCGCGAAGTCGCCGCCCTGACGCAGCAGCGCGGTGCGCTCGCGAAAGCGAAAGAGGAGCACGCGCGACAGGTCGTCGGACACAAGGAAGCGAGCACGGCCCAAGTGCAATCGCTCACCGCAGAGAGCACGAAACTTTTGGCTGGGAAGGACGCCGCGCTCACCGAGCTGCGTCAAATCGTCGGAGCCCAGAAGGTCGAAATCGCAACGCTTGGCGAGAAGACCGCGAACCTGGTCAAAGGACGCGACGAAGCCGCCGCCAGCGCCGGTAAATCCAGCAACGAACTCAAGGCCGAAGTGCAGGCGCTCGGCAAACAGCGCGATGAATTGCTCAAGGCGCAGGACGAAGCCCGCGCTCAATTTGCCCAGCTCACCGCCACTCATCAGCAGCACGCCGGCCTGAGCACCGCGGAGCAGCAGAGCCTCGCTGCCGCGCGCGACCAGGCGCTCGCCCAAATCGCCGAACTCCGCGCCGCCCACGCCCAGCGCATCGCGGCGGTCCAGGAGGGACACGCGGCCGCACTCCGCGAGCGCGACACCGCCTTGCACGGGCTGAACGCGCGCAGTCTCGAACAGGAACAGCAGACCGGAACCGCGCTCCGCGAACGCGACCAGGCCATCGCCGACCGCGAGGCTGCGGGCGCAAAAGCCACGCCGATGGTCGCCGCGCAGCGCGAGCAGATCGCCTCGCTGATCGGTGAGCGCGACACGCTCGTCCGGGACAATGCCCAGCTCGCCCAGCAGGTCGCCAGTGCGCCGCAAGCCGCCGAAGCGCGCGGCAGGGCATGGCAGCAGGAACGCGAGAAGCTCGCTGCCGAAAGACAGGCCGAGTCTGCCGAACTCCACCACCTCATCGAGGCGCAAAAAACTCAGCTCGCATCCCTCAGCGCGCAGCGCGCCCAGCTGGCGACCGAGCGCGAGGCCGCGCTCGCCGAAGGGCATGCGCTTGCTGAAGCGCAGGAGTCCGGCCGGCGCGCTTTCGCGGAGGAGCGCGAACGCTCCGCGGCGCATTTTGCCAAAGTCGGCGACGAGCTGAAGTCACAGCTCCAGACCGTCGGCCAGGAGCGCGAGCAGGCGCTCGCGCAGAACGCCAGGCTCACCGCCGCCCTCCACCAGCAAGCCAGCCTCCGGGCCGGCGAGCAGCAGACTTTCGCCGCCGCGCGCGATCAGGCCCTCGGCCAGATCGAGTCGCACCGCGCCGCCCACGAAACCGCGCTCGCCGCCCAGCAGGATGAGCACGCCGCCATCCTGCGGGAACGCGACGACACCGTGCATCGGCTGGAGGCGCTCGTGCTCGAGCAGAAACAGCAGAATGAATCGGCGCTCCGCGAACGCGACCAGGCCCTCGCCGACCGCGAAGCCGTGGGCGCACAAGCCGCGCCGGTGGTCGCCGCGCAGCGCCAGCAGATCGCCTCGCTCATCAGCGAACGCGACGCGCTCGCCCGCGACAAGGCCCAACTCACCCACCAAGTCGCCAGCGCGCAACAGGCCACCGAGGGGCGCGCCAAGGCCTGGCAGCAGGAGCGCGAAAAACTGGCCGCCGAAAAACGCGCCGAATCGGCCGAGTTGCACCACGTCATCGACGCGCAGAAAAACCAGCTCGCCTCCCTCACTGAACAGCGCGCCCAACTCGCGGCTGAGCGCGAAGCGGCTCTCGCCCAGACGCAGACGCTTGCGGAGACGCACGAGACCGCGCGCCTCGCTTTCGCCGAGGAGCGTGAGCGCGTCGCCGCGCATTTTGCGAAAATCAGCGACGAGCTGAAGTCGCAGGTCCAGGCGCTCAGCAAGGAGCGCGAAGAACTGCTCAAAGTGCGGGACCACGCGCTCGCGCAGAACGCCCGGCTCACCACCGCCCACGAGGAACAAACCAGACTCCGCGCGAACGAGCAGCAAACCGTCGCCGCCGCGCGCGATCAGGCGCTCGCCCAGGTCGAGGAACTCCGGGCCGCCCATGAGCGCGCCCTCGCCGCGCAGCAGGACGGGCACGCCACGGTTCTCCGGGAACGCGAAGACACGGTCCATCGGCTGAATGCGCTCGTCCTCGAACAGAAGCAGCAGATCGAAAACGCGCTCCGCGAGCGCGACCAGGCGACCGCCGATCGCGAGGCCGCAGGCGCGAAAGCGACCCCGCTCGTCGCTGCGCAGCGCGAGCAGATCGCCTCGCTCATTGGCGAACGCGACATGCTCGCCCGCGACAAGGCCCAGCTCGTGCAGCAAGCCGCCAGCGAGCAACAGGCCACCGACGCACGCGCCAGGGCCTGGCAGCAGGAGCGCGAAAAACTCACCGCCGAAAGGCAGGCCGAGTCCGCCGAACTCCACCACCTCATCGAGGCGCAAAAGAATCAGCTCGCCTCCCTCACCCAGCAGCGCGCCCAGCTCACGGCCGAGCGCGAGGAAGCCCTCGACCGGTTTCACGCGCTCTCCGAGACACACGAGACCGAGCGCCTCGCGGCCGTCGAAGCGGGCGATCGCGCCAACGCGCAACTCACCAAGCTCAGCGAGGAGCACAAACGCCAGTTCGCCGCCCTGGCCCAGCAGCGCGATCACCTGCTCATCGAACGAGACCACGCCCGCGCGCAGTTTGCCGACCTCACCGCGGCCCACCGCCAGCACATCGTCGCCAAAGATGCCGAGCGGCAGAACCTGCTCGCCGCCCGCGACAAGACCGTCGCGCATCTTGACGAAATCCGCGCGACCCACGACCGGCAGTTCGCCGCCCTCGGCGAAAGCCACACCGTCACGCTGCGGGAGCGCGATGAAGCCTTGCACGATGCCCAGGCGCTGACCTTCGAGCAGCGCCAGCAGATCGAGACGCTCATCCGCGAACGCGACCAGGCCATCACCGACCGGGAGACCGCCGGAGCGATGGTCACGCCAGTCGTGGCCGCGCAGCGCGAGCAGATCGCCGCGCTGGCCGCCGAGCGGGATGTCCTCGCGCGGGAAAAGGCGGAACTGATTCACCAGGCGACGACCACGCGGGAGGGGCTGGAAATTCGGGTCATGGAACTCGAGGAGGAGCGGGAGAAAGTGCTCGCCGAGCGCCAGGCCGATCTCACCGATCTCCACGGCGTGATCGACGCGCAGAAACACCAGCTTGCTTCCCTCACCCATCAGCGCGCCCTGCTCGCCGGCCAGCGCGAGGATCTGGAAAAGCACGCGCTCGCGCTCGCCGCGACACACGAGAAAGAGCGCGCGGCGGACCAAGCGGGGCGCCTCGCCATCGGGCAGGACCGCGACCAGGCCGCTGCGCAATTCGCCAAGCTCGACGAGGCGCAGCAAAGCCAGATCGCGGAGCTCTCCGCTCAGCGCGACCGGTTGCTCAAAGAACACGACGCCGCGCTCACGCAGATCGCGCAACTGGCCAGCGACCAGGAAGCGCACACCGCCGCGCACTTGAAAGACCGGCGGAACCTCGTGGCCGCCCGCGACCAGATCGTGGCCCACGTCGAAAAAATCCGCGCCACGCACGAAAGCCAGCTTGCGCCCGTGAGCGAGGAACGCGACCTCGCCCTGCGCGAGCGCGATGAGGCCCTCGCCAAAATGGCCGCCCTCGACGAAAGCCGGTCGCAGGAAATCGCCGCCCTCCAGAGCGAGCGCGACCAGCAGCGTGCGAGCCTCGCGGAAGCCACCCAGTTTGCCCAGGCGCAGAAAGCCCAGCTCGCCACCCTCACCGCCGGGTGCGAAACGCTCACCCGCGAAAAGGAAGCCTCCGTCCAGCGTTTCGCCGACGAGCGGCGGACGCTGAAACAGCGCCACCAGGCCCTCGCCGCCGAGCGGGAAAAACTCATCGCCGACAAAGCCAGCGCCGTCGGCGAACTCCACGCGCTGATTGAAACTCAAAAGGCCCAGAACGAAACGCTGACCCAGCAATGCGCCGCGCTCGCGAAGGAACGCGAAGAGGCGCTCGCGATCGCCGCCGAGTTTGACGCCGCCCGGCAGGCCGGGGTCTCCGCGCTCGAAGCCGTCAAACTGGCTGCAGCCACGGAGCACGAGCGGACGACGGCTCAATTTGCCAAGGTGGCAGATGAGCAGAAGCAGCAGATCGCCGCCCTCACCGCGGAGCGCGCCCAGCTCACCGCCGAGCGCAGCCAGGTCGTCGCGAAATTCGCCGCGCTCACGGATGCTCACCGCCAGCAGACTGCGGAGAACGAAACCGGGCAGCAGAAGCTCCTCGCCGCCCGCGACCAGGCTATCGGACAGATCACGGACATCCGCGCGGCGCATGAGGGCCAACTCGCCGCCGCCGGCGAGGAACGCACCCTCGCCCTCCGCGAGCGCGACGCCACGCTCAGCCGCATGGGCGACGTCAGCGCCGTGCAGAAGCAGCAGATCGAAATGCTCACTGCCCAGCGCGACACCCTCTTCCGCGAAAGCGCCGAGACCGCCAAACGCACCGCCGCCGACCTCGAGTCGCTGCGCGCCGAACTCGAGGCCCACCGCACCGATCAAACCTCCGCTCAGGAAAAAGCCGCCGCCGCCGCCGAGTTTCTGCACATCACCGCAGGCCACAAGCGACAGATCGAATCCCTCATGCAGCAGCGCGCCGCGCTCGTGGCGGAACGCAACGACGCGCTCGCGAAAGTCCAAGCAATGACCGGCGCGCGGAAGGCCGAGACCGAAGCCCTGGCCGCACACCGCGCCGAGGCCCTGCATGAGCGGGACGAAGCCGTCGCGCGCTTCGCCAAGCTGGCGAATGAAAACACCGGGCATCTCCAGGAACTTTCCGTTCAGCGCGCGGAACTGGTCGCGGCGCGGGACAAAGTCCTGGCCGAACTCGCCGAGAGCCGGAAGGCCCGGCTCGACGAGATCGAAGCCGTGCGCGCTGCCCACCAGACCACGCTTCGGGAGCGCCACCACGAGGAGGAAAACTTGCGCCACCTCATCGAGTCGCAGGCCCGGGAAATCGAATCCCTGAAGGCCGACCGTGCGACGTTCGCGCAGGATCGGGAAGTCCATCTCGGCTCCGTCCAGGATGCCCACACCGCGCTGCTCAAGGAACGCGACGACGCGCTCTCCGGGCTCCGTGGTCAGCAAGCCGTGCTGAAACACCAGATCGGCCAGCTCGAGGCCCAGCAGGCCGCTTTGAAGAGCGAAAAGGAAAACGCCGCCGAGAGCCTCGCCCAGCTTGTCGCCTCGCATGGCGCGCAGATCGCCGCCTTTGCCGCCGAGCGTCTCGGCCTGATCCGGGCCGGCAAGGAAACCGTGGCTGAACTCAACGCCGCGGGCGCCGCACAGCAGCAGCAGCTCGCCGCCGTCACCGGGCAGCGCGACGATCTCCTCCGCCAGCGCGGGGAGATGATGACGCGCTTTGGCGAAGTGGCCAAGGCCCAGAAAGCGCAGCTCGACGCGCTCAGCCAGCAGCGCGACACGCTTCTCCAGGAAAAGGAGAAGCCGGTGGTGCTGTTCGCGAAGGTCAGCGATTCGCAGAAAAAGCAGATCGACACGCTCACCCGCGGCACCGAAGTCCTGCGCCAGGAACGCGACGAGGCTTTCGCGCAATTTGCGAAAATCAACGAAGGCCAGAAGTCCCAGATCGAATCGCTGGTGAAGCAGCGCGATCAGCTCGCGAAGGAGCATGAGGCCGCGCGGACAAAACTCGCCGAGATCAACGAGGCCCAGAAAAAGCAGGTCGAGGCCCTCGAACGCGAGCGCGCCGCCGTGCTCCGCGAAAAAGCCGAGTCCGTCGCGCGTCTGACCGAGGTAAATACCGCGCAGAGCCAGCAGATCGAAGCCCTCCACGCCCAGCGCGCGGCCATTCTGAAGGAGAAGGAGGAATCGCTCGCCCGCCTCACCCAAGTCGCCGAGGCGCAGAAACGCCAGATCGAATCCATCGAGCAGGCGCGCGTGGTTTTCGGCCAGGAAAGTGAGAAGACGGTGGCGGGCCTCAGGCAACTCCACGACGCGCAGAGGAAGCACGTCGAAACCGCTGAGGCCGAGCGCCTCGCCGCCATCCAGGCGCGCGACCAGGCCGCGGCCGAACTCGCGCGGCTCAACAGCGTCCAGCAAAAGCAGGTCGAGACGCTCAACCAGCAGCGCCAGCACCTCGTTCAGGAGCGCGACCACCTCGCCGCCGAACTTGCGAAAAACACCGAAGCCCGCGACCGGGAAGTCGCCGCGCTCGCCGCCGAAAAAGTCGCCATCCTCAGTGATCGCGAGCAGTCGAAGAATCAGTTCGCGCAGGCCGATGAAGCGCAGCGGCGGCAGATCGCGGCGCTCACCAGGCAGCGCGACGAGATGATCCGCGAGCGCGATGAGGCGCGCGTCGAAATCGCCACGACCGGCGATGCCCACAAGCTGCAGATCACCACGCACACCCAGCAGCGCGAGGCCGTGGTGCAGGAGCGCGAGGCCGCGCTCGCCCGCTTCGCGGAGGTCAATGAAGCGCAGGTCAGGCAGCTCGAATCCCTCCACCAGCAGCGCGCGGTTTTGCTCAAGGAAAAGGAAGCGGCCCTCGCACGGGTCAGCAAAGTCCTGAACGCGCAGAAGGCCCAGATCGAAACCCTCAGCCGCGAGCGCGACACCGCCGTGAAGGAAAAGGAAACGACCGTCGCCGAACTCACCGGCTTGAACCAGGCCCAGGCCCTGCAGCTCACCGCGATCGAGGGCGACACCCTCGGGATCATCAGGAAACACGACGAGACGCTGGCCCAGCTCCAGCAGATCAACGCCAGCCAGTCCGAGCAGATTGCCTCGCTCGATCAGCAGCGGCTCGCCGTCATCCAGGAGCGCGACGCCACCCTCGCCCAACTCAAGAATCTCAACGACAGCCAGCAGAAGCGCATCGCCAGCCTGATCAAGGAACGCGACACCATCGTGCGGGAAAAGGAAGCCGCCCGCGCCCAGTTCGCGCAGGCCCAGGATCAGCACCGCGCGGCGCTCAAGGAACTGGACCGCGAGCGCGAGGAGATCGCGCAAAAAATCGCCGCTGCCCATGCCATCCGCGACGCCGCGCAGCGTGAGCGCGACGAAGCCCACGCGCTGCAGGCCAAGTCCAAGGACAACCACAAAAAGCAGCTCGATGCTCTCTCGTCGCAGAATGAGAAACTGCTCGATGAGCGCGACCGCGCCCTCGTGCGGCTCGAAGCCATTGCCCAGACGCACCAAGGCGACCTCGCCGGCCTTGCCGAATTGCAGGCCGCCCACAAGGCCGAGATGGCCGAGCGAACTGAGCAATACAAAAAAGTCGTCGCCGAGCGCGACGAAGTGGCGGCCCGCCTTGAACGCCTGAAAGACAGCCACAAAATGCAGGTCGATGAAATCGTCCGCGAGCGCCTCAATCTCGTCGAAGACCGCGACAAGGCCGTGGTCCGCCTGGAAAAAACCCGCGAAGAACTCAACCAGAACGGCGCCAATTTCGAGAAAGAGCGCCAGTATCTCCTCAAGGAACGCGACAAGGCCTTTGCCCACCTCGACGAGACCCGCCACGCGCAGCAGGAGCTCGAGCGGAGCCTCGACGAAAACTCCGCCTTCGCCCAGGAGCTCGCCGCCGCCGAAAAAATGTGGCGCGGACTCGACACCGGCCAGAACAAGGAAAGCTCGGCCGCGCTCGACAAACTTTTTGGCAACCTCCGCAGCAAACTCCGCGGCTCGAAGGAGATGGCAGGCGAACTCGGCAAGAGCGAATCGTTCCAGCTCACCTCAGCGGAAAAGCTCCTGACACGGAACAAGTATGAACTTTGCGGCGAAGTCTCGCGCGACCAGTCCATCACCCTCTTCCGCGCCAAGGACATCAACATCGACCGCATCGTCGCCATGAAACTCGTCGGCGAAGGCGCCGCTTCGCGCGACGCCGCCATCGCCCAGCTCATTGCGGAAGCCCAGATGATCGGCCGCCTCGAGCATCCGAACATCCAGCCGCTCCACGAGCTCAGCATCGATGAAAACGGCCGCGCTTACTACACCGCCAAGCTGATGAAAGGCTCGAGCCTCGCCAAAGTCCTCGACGATCTCCGCGCGAAAAAATCCAGTGCCATCGTGGCCTTCGACCTCAAGAAACTCCTCACGATCTTCCACGGCGTCTGCGACGCACTCGCCTTTGCGCACGGCGAGGGCATCGTCCACGGGCGACTCACCGCCGAGCAGATCCATGTCGGGGATTTTGGCGAAGTCCTGATCACCGGTTGGGAGCAGGCGAGGAAAATCCGCGAAGGCAACGTCAGCAACTACGAGGCGGACATCCGCATCGACATCGCGGCTCTCGGCGACGTGCTCTTTCACATGCTCACCCTCACGCCGCCGGGTGGCGACGATAAGAAGGCCGTGCCGAACGCCAGTTGGAAACTCCCCAAGGCCCTGTGGACGCTCACCCAGCAAATCCGCGCCAACCGCGGCGCCAGTGCCTACCCGCGCGTGATCAAACTCCAAACGGAAGTCGAAGACTTCCGCGACGAACTCGGCGCCCGCGGCGGTCGCGCCACCGCCTTCGACGTGTTGAAGCAGAGCGTGCAGAAGTGGCAGTGAGCCGGCAGGCGGCGAGTGGCCGGCCCCGTTCCTTGGAGCTGTGAAAGAAGTCACCGGCCCGCGCGCCGAGCTTGGGAACGGGGAGGATCGAGGACGGCGGCGCGCGCGGCGCGGTGCTGAAGGGATGCGCGCAACGGCCCCCGCCGCTGCGAACCCGGGCTACGCACATGTCTTTCACCCCTGGCCGGAACCGCCTCCATCGCCCCCTGCTCATCGCCCTCGCCCTTGTCCTCGGCGGGTGCGCGGCCAAGCCGGTCTCCTCATTCGACCGCGGCCGTCCGCTCTTCGATCCGGTAAAATATTTTACCGGACGGACCCAGTCCTGGGGGATCTTCGAAACGCCCACCGGCCAGCCCCGCTCGCTGCTCAAGACCACCACGCACGGACGCGCCACCGCCGACGGCCTCCATTTCGAGCAGGATCTTTTTTTCGAGGATGGAAAGAAGTCGCACCGCTCATGGCTCGTGCGCCGCGTGGACGCGCACCATTACACCGCCACCGGCACGGGCATCCTCGGCACCGCTCGCGGCACGGCGTACGGCAATGTCTTTCATCTGGAGTTCACGCTCGATGCCGTCCCCGGCAATCCGCTCGGCCGTCTCCACATGTCGCAGTGGATGTATCTCCAGCCCGATGGCGTGACGGTGATCAACCGCGACACGCTCACCAAAGGCGGGATCATCGTCGCGCAGATCACCGAGCAATTTTGCAAGGATGAGGAGGGCGTTGGGCGCGACCGGGCGCGGGCGCCGGGAAAAGGGGAATAGGGCAGGCGGTGGGTTGCCAAGCGAACGCGGTCTGCGCAGCATCGGCGCGATGAAAGATGAAATGATTCTGGTGGTGCGCCGGGCGCTGTTCGAGGAACTCGGCGCGTTCCAGGGGCTGAACTTTGAAATCGACCGCTACCTGCCGGCACTGCTCGCGCGGGAAAACAATTTCTTTGCCGCGCGCCCCGCCGCGGAGACCGACCCCACGCTCAAGCAGATCATCCCCTACGTGCTGCTGATGCATGAGGGCCGGGTGCTGCACTATGTCCGCGGAAAAAAGGCGGGCGAGCAGCGGCTCGTGGCGAAGGGTTCCATCGGCATCGGCGGGCACATGAATGATGGCGACGAGGGGCTCTTCACGCTCGACCGCGCGGCCTATGACGCGGCGGTGCAGCGGGAGGTCGGCGAGGAGCTGAAGCTCGGCGCACGCTACCGGAACCGGGCGGTCGCTTTGCTCAATGACGACACGACCGAGGTGGGCCGCGTGCATCTCGGCGTCGTCCACATTTTCCAGCTCGAGTCCGATGACGTGCAGAAAGGCGAGGCGATGATCACGGAACTGCAGTTCCTCGACCGGGCGGGTCTCGCCGCGCGGCGGGAGGCGATGGAGACTTGGTCGCAGATTTGTTGCGACCAGCTCGACGCGCTGATCGCGGCGGCGCGCTGACGTTTCGCGGCCATGGAAATTTTCGCGCGGATTTTGCGAGGCGCAGTCGAGGCGGGCGCGTCCGACGTGCATCTCAAGATCGGTGCGCCCGTGATCTTCCGCATCGGAGGCGAACTGGTGCCGGTGGATGCACCGCCGCCGACCGCCGAGTGGATGCGGACAGTCCTCGGCGAGATCGTGCCGGCGCACCTGCGCGCGCGGCTGGAGCGGGAGCACGAGATCGACTTCGCGCATGCGCCGGCGGAGGTCGGGCGCTTTCGCGTGAACATTTTCCAGCACCGCGGCGGGCACGTCATGGCGCTGCGACTGGTGAAATCGGCGATCCGCACTTTCGCCCAGCTCCACCTGCCCGACACGGTGCGACGCATCGCCGAAGCGCCCAGCGGCATCGTTCTCGTGACGGGGGCGACCGGTTCGGGAAAATCGACGACGCTCGCCGCGATGATCGACCACATCAATTCCACGGCGAGAAAGCACATCCTGACGCTGGAAGACCCGATCGAGTTTCTCTTCGACGACAAGCAATCCATCATCGAGCAGCGGGAAGTCGGACTCGACACGGCGACGTTTGCCTCCGGCCTGAAGAACGTCCTGCGGCAGGATCCCGACGTGCTGGTCATTGGCGAGATGCGCGACGCGGAGAGCGCCGCCGCCGCGATGAGCGCGGCGAATATCGGCCACCTCGTCATCTCCACGCTGCACACTGTCGATGCCGCGAAATCCGTGCAGCGCCTGCTCGAGTTTTTCCCCGCGGCCGAGCGCGAGCAGGCGCGGCAGCAGTTCGCCAGCACGCTCCACGCCGTCGTCTGCCAGCGGTTCGTCCGCACGCCCGGCGCGGAGCGGCGGCCGGCGCTGGAAATTCTCCTCAACAACGCCACCGTCACCAAACTGATCCACACCGGCGCGCTCGAAAAGCTTCCCGCCGCCATCGAGCTCGGGGCCAGCGAAGGGATGCAGACTTTCAATGCGGCCCTGCATGCGCTCGTGACCGCCGGCCAGATCACCCAGGATGAGGCGCTGGCCAATTCACCGCACCCCGAGGCGCTGAAAATGCGCTTCCAAGGCGTGATCCTCAACGAAACGCGCCGCATCCTCGGTTCCCGCGACTCCTCCTGAACGGAGTTTCGTCGTGGGCCGGGGAGGCGGAGGGAAAAAGTGGGGGTCGGTCGTCGGCGAGCAAGGCGGAACGGACCGCAGTCGAGCCGAGTCCGCGAGGCAGCCGAATGGGCGGAGGCGGGGAGGCAACGATCCCGGCGATTCTGTGCGGTAATTTCCGTCAATGCTCTGCTGCGTCCGCCCTTCAGCGTTAGCTTCGCTCAGTCGTAACAATGCCGTTCGGTTTCTATTTCAACGCAGAGACGCAGAGGCGCAGAGGACGCGGAGGCGGTGCCCGGTGCGATCACCGAATGGCAGATGACTTTCTGCCCGCGAATCTTCCTCCGCGCTCTCTGCGGCTCTGCGTCTCTGCGCTTTGAGAAAAAAACTCAACTGCATGGATCCAGCTCAGGCTGACACGCTTTGTGGAGTTTTGGTAAACCGTCTGAGCGACTAACCCGCGAGCAGCGTCTTTTTGAAAAACTCCACCGTACGCGTCCATGCGAGCTTGGCGGCGGCTTCGTCGTAGCGGGGCGTGGTGTCGTTGTGAAAACCGTGGTTTACGCCTTCGTAGAGATCGGCGGTGGAGCGCACGCCGGCTTCTTTCAGGGCGGCCTCATAGGCGGGCCATCCTTCATTCACCCGCTGGTCCGATCCGGCATGGTGCAGGAGGAGGGACGCCTTGATTTTGGGCACGTCGGCCGCGGCGCGTTGGGAAGCTCTTGAGCAATGTCCGGCGATCACGGAAGGTCTGCGCAATGAATGACCCCGCGCTGTCCGAGCGCTTATTGGCCGCGATTGAATTGCTGGAAAAAGTCGCCGGCAACCGGGCGCTGCTGGCCGCATTGCCAGATGCTGAGCGCATCCGGCTGTTTCAGGCGGCGGGGAAAATCCACACGCCGGACCTGAATGCGCGGCGGCAGTTGGTGAAGGCCAAGGTGCGGCAGCGGAAGACGGAGAAGGTGCAGCGCGATGAGGCGCGGCTCAATGAGACGGGCATCCGCAAGCTCCGGCAGCGGCCGGTTTTCACCACGCCCAATGTGCTGCCGCCGGCCGGCTTCGAGCAGCAGGAGGTGGAGGGTGATCCCGATTTTCACGAGATGCTGGAGCCGCAAAACTGCTACATCTGCAAGCGCGACTATTCCACGATCCACCACTTCTACGACCAGCTCTGCCCGGCATGCGCGGAGCTGAATTTCCGCAAGCGCAGCGAGACGGCGGATCTGCGCGGACGCGTGGCGCTGCTCACCGGCGGGCGCGTGAAGATCGGCTACCAGGCGGGCATCAAGCTCCTGCGCGCCGGGGCGCAACTCATCGTGAGCACGCGCTTCCCGCGGGACTCGGCGCGGCGTTATGCGGCGGAGCCGGACTTCTCGGAGTGGGGGCATCGGCTGGAAATCTTCGGGCTCGATCTGAGGCACACGCCGAGCGTGGAGGCGTTTTGCCGTCATCTGCTGGCGACTCGTCAGCGCCTGGATTTCATCATCAACAACGCCTGCCAGACGGTGCGGCGTCCGCCGGATTTCTATCAGCACATGATGGCGCTCGAAACAGCGGCGGCGGATGCGATGCCCGAGACCGCGCGGCGGTTGATCGGTGCTTATGAGGGGTTGCGCGGCTACCACCTGCTGCCGGAAGGCAGCGCCGCGGTGGCGCAGCGGCGCATGACGGAAGTGGGGATGACCCACGCGGCGGAGCTCTCGCAGGTGCCGCTGCTCCCGGATGAAATGGTCGCGCAGCAGGCGCTGTTTCCGGAGGGACGCCTCGATCAGGATTTGCAGCAGGTCGATCTGCGCGAGCGCAATTCGTGGCGGCTGATGATGGCGGAAGTGCCGTCGGTGGAGCTGCTGGAAACCCAGCTCGTCAACGCCATCGCGCCCTTTCTCATCAACGCGCGGCTCAAGCCGCTGATGCTGCGCACGCCGGAGCGCGACAAGCACATCGTGAATGTCTCAGCGGTCGAGGGGCAGTTTTACCGGAAGTTCAAAACCACCCGCCATCCCCATACGAATATGGCCAAGGCCGCGCTCAATATGATGACGCGCACGGCCGCAGCGGATTACCACGCGGACGGCATCCACATGAACAGCGTGGACACCGGCTGGGTGACCGACGAGGACCCGGTGCAGATCGCCGCGCGGAAGGTCGAGGAGCATCGCTTTCATCCCCCGCTCGACATCGTGGACGGTGCCGCGCGGATCGTGGACCCGATCATCGCCGGAGCGCACACGGGCGAGCACGTCTGGGGGAAATTCCTGAAGGACTACCGCCCTACAGACTGGTAATCCGCGCATGGCAAAGTGGTAAAAGCACCCTAACTTCGCCGGTTGACCGTCCCGCTCCAGTAATCCTCCCCGATTACCCAATCACCCGCTTGCAGACATGAGTTCCCAGACACCTCCGCGCAATGTTTTTGACCGTATTCAGATGCGGTTTTTCGCGTCGCGCTTCGTCACGCTCTCGCTCTTCCTGCACACCGTCTTCGTCCTGCTGGTCGGCGGCACCGTGCTCCATCGGATGTCCATGGATCCGCCGGACTTTGATGCGGGCGCGGAGGGGCTCGTGGTCGAGACTGCGGACCAGACGGGACCGCCGGACATTCCTCAAAGCCAGCCGATGGAGCAGTTCACCCCGCAAGCGCCGACGCTGTCGGTGCCCCTGAACGCCCTGACCACGACCTCCCTGCAGAGTCCGTCCTGGAAGATGGCGGCGGTGCCCGATGCTCCCGCTCGTGGGATTGCGGATTCGATGAAAGGCGCGATGGCGTCCCTCGGCGACAAACTCGCCCAAGGCGGCGGAACGGGGGGCGGCGCGATGGGACGCGCCGGCGGCATGCGCACGGCGACGATTTTCGGCAAGAAGATCGAGGCCGCGAAACTGGGCGTGATCCTCGACGTCTCCGGCTCCGCGCACCCGCACCTCGCGGGCGCCATCGCGGAAATTCAAAAGGGTTTTGCCGATGCCACCCTCATCCTTTACCCCGGTTGCGGCCTGACGGATTTCGAGGGCAAGTCGGATCACGAAATCCGCAAGTATTCGTCGATTTCAAAAAGGGATCGCGAAGCCAGCGCCGGCAATTTCACGACGCCCGCGCAGCTCGCAAAGGCGCTGAAGATCGCCGAGTTCGAGAAGATGGCCGATAGCCCCGCTATTAAGGACACGCTCTTCGTGTCCTGGTACGCTGAAAAGGGCGCTGACGGAAAGCTCGACGGCACCGCGGGCAAGCTGATCGGTCAGACCCAGGCCGCGTTCGAAGAACTCATCAAGCGCGGCGCCGATACGATCTACTGGTTCGCAGATTTCGCCGACCCAGTGGCCCCCCGGGAGGTGGAGCGCCTCAGCGCGAAGTTCAAAAACAAAAGCATCAAACTGCACGTCCATAATTTCGCCGGAAAAAAGATCAATCCGCTGGTGGTGGAAATGGCGGAGAATTCCGGCGGCACCGTGAACACCGAGAAGCCGAAGTAGGCTCGGTCTTCTGCCGAGCGGGAGGAAAACGGCTGTCTTCGTGACTGCCTGGTCTCCCCATCCCGGAAGGACTGCCGATGATTCGTCCGCCAGGAGAAGGGTTCAGTCTGTGATACGATTTTCACATTCCCTCTGCCGGAACGGGAGGCGGGTTCCCAAGGAGTCGGGGCGTCTCGCCCCGAATGGTCAGGAGAACGGGGCGGGACGCCCCGGCTCCTTGCAGGTTCTTGCGC
>Ga0105044_10001033_pt1 | contig 36199 bp, 33 predicted proteins | sample MAT01_FD_78092 | JGI IMG/M metagenome (GOLD analysis project Ga0105044, IMG submission 78092) | Freshwater microbial communities from Lake Fryxell liftoff mats and glacier meltwater in Antarctica - MAT-01 | ecosystem: Environmental > Aquatic > Freshwater > Ice > Liftoff microbial mat | place...
ACAATTGACAGGCGGAGTACATTTTCTTATATATTTGTATGATCACATAACCTTTACAAAATTAACAATTATTAAAAAATGGCTGACCCTAAAGTTTCTTTAAGAGATACTGCAACAGGTTTATAAATGAGAGAAAAAATCCGGAGAATTATGAAGTGGACGGGGATTGCACCAGGATATACTTTTGCAGACTGAGTTAACGGAAATACAATAGATACAAAACGAATGATTCTTTTAAAATAAAAATAAAATTAAAAAATCATGGCAACACAAGTTTCAGTTGTTACAGCAGCAACAGGAGTTGTGGCTTTTTACTCAACCTATGCAGGAGCAAGATCTGCTGCAAGTTCCGGAGATTTAATTCAAATATGGGCAGACTTATATGATGAAAAGATTTTGTTGAAAAACAATGTTGATATATGGATTGCACCAGGTAGAATTATACAGACAACCGAATCAGAACATTTGATTACTGACAAGGATGGAGGAAGTAGTACTGCTGTAAATGTTAAAATTACAGGTAATGGTTTTTTGAAAAATATGAGCCAAAAGTACAGTTGTGTTGCTATTTTTAACCAGAATTCCCGGGTTTACATTGAATGTGAAAGTCTTGAAAGCAATGGTTATGAAGATGATGATGAATCTGCAACAGTTTATTTTGAAAACGCTGCAAGCATTACAATACTTGCCAAAAAAATTTATAACTCAAAACGTAAAGCAATCTCATTTGCTAATGAGGTATCTGATATTAATATAAAAGTTGGAACAATAGAAGGCGGATACTATGATGAGGATTTTACGGGAGGAGACACTATAACTATAAGAGGTTCTGGTTATTTGACTGCAAATGAAGTTATCAGTAATAGTAATGGAAGCTGTTTAGCTCATAAGGCAGGAAACTTCACAGCAAACATTCTTAAGCTTACTACAACATTAAACAGATCAGATTCTCCAAATGCTACTGTAGAACTATCAGGGGGAACCGGCGATCAGATACTTACACTACAATGTGATGAAATAAAGGCAACACATGCTGTTTGTGTTAAACAGGAAGAAGGGTTTCTCAATCTTAAGGCAAGAAGTATATATTCCGTATATGCGCTTTCCATGGATTTATCAGCTAATGCGGATATTGAAGCAGTTGATATTGTAAGTGATTCAAAGGGGATAAATATACATAACAGCAGTTCGCAAAAAATTATCATCGACGCCAACAGCATAATTGGAAGCAATGGGAATGATGGTGTGGTTAGATCGTCAAGCGGATCGAATTATGTTTTACGGAATGCAAAGATAAAGAATACTTTTACCACTGGGGATTCAGTTTGTATCTACATTGAATCGGGAAATACTAATGTCCAAAATATTGAAATTGAGAATATAATTTTAGTAACTGGAAATAGCTTAAGTGGAAAACCAATTTACAGACCAGGAACTAATACTATTAATATTAATAATTATGGATTATTCGTAAATAGAGTAATTGATAGAACCTTAATTATTTTGAAAATCGGCACTGGTACTGAGGGGAATTATAAATTTATTCAAAGTTCCGATATTACTTAAAATAGAATGTTTAAAATAATAATCTTAACTGGAATTTTTTTTATCAAAATTAATTTTCTCTTTTCACAAGTTACACAAGAATGGGAACAAAGATACTATCAAGATACAAATACCATGGATGGTAGTAAGTCTTTAGTTCTTGATAGGGCTGGCAACATTTATGTAACAGGATCAGCTGGGGGACCGACAAATGATGATATTGTGACAATAAAGTATACTGCATCTGGTCAACAACTATGGCTCAGAAGTTATAATGGTGTCGGAAATAGCTTTGACAGAGGAGATAAGATTAAATTAGATAATGATAATAATATAATTGTCTTAGGAAACCGTACTTTTACAGGCAATGGAAGTGATTTTGTTTTGATAAAATATTCAACTTTTGGAACTGAAGAATGGTTAACTACCATTCCTTGTACCGGAAGTAATAGTTTCCCAAGTACTTTTGAGATTGACAAATTTAATAACATCTATGTGTTAGGAAGATGTAATAATAATTATGCATTAATTAAATATTTTTCAACCGGGAAACAACATTGGGTTTCTCAACTGGAAGCTCCAGATTCGTTCGATAGACCTTGGGATTTAAAACTTGATAATAGCAGAAATATTTACATAACTGGGGAAAAATCTTCGGATTGTATAACAATCAAATATGATTCAAATGGAGTTATGCAGTGGGAAAGAATTTATGGAGGGATTGGTAATCAACAAGATTTTACAAATAGTTTAGAACTTGATTGTTCGGGAAATATTTATGTAAGCGGAAGCAGTGTTGAGAATCCAAACCACTTTGGTGGATATTTGACAATTAAATACAATACAGAGGGAGTAGAGGAATGGGTAAAAATTTACGAAGGCAGTGCAAATTTTATGGATGTTGCTAAAGCAATGAAAGTTGATAAATCTGGAAATGTTTACGTCACAGGATATAGCACCGAATCTGGTCAAGGATATAACATGACTACTATGAAATATAACTCTCACGGGGACACAATATGGAAAAGAACTTTCAACAACGGATCAAATGATATTGCCACCGCTTTAACTTTAGATGAATCAGGTAATATTTACATAACCGGACAAAGCGATGGTGTTGGAGGAAACGGAGATGATTATGCAACAATAAAATATGATTCATCAGGAAACCAGAAATGGGTTAAAAGATATAATTATCAAGGTCCATTTGGAGATTATGCACAAGCAATAGCTGTTGATAATATCGGTAATGTATATGTTACCGGTCAAAGCAACAGAGATTTTTTGACCATAAAATATTCACAACCCACAGAAATAGTTTTTAATCAGTCATATACTCCAAATGAGTACAAACTTATACAAAATTACCCTAATCCTTTCAAACCCTGCAACACATTTTGAATATGAAATTACCTACATGGCTTTAGTATCTATTAAAGTTTATGATGTGCTCGGAAGTGAAGTAGCTACACTGGTTAACGAGAATAAGATTCCGGGAAGGTATGAAGTTAAGTTTGATGGAAGTAAAATATCAAGTGGTATTTATTTTTATAGATTGTTCGTTGACGGGAACATCATTGACACAAAAAGCATGATACTTGTGAAATAACAATTATTTGTTAATTAAATAAAATCAGGGATGGCATCAACAGAAGTTTCAATATTAAATCGCATTACTGGTGCAGTGATATTTTATGATACATACGCTGATGCAAGGACAGCGGCCGGTAATTCTTCAACTGATTCCAATCTTATACAGATATGGGCGAACCTGAATGAACAGATACTGCTTAAAGATAAAGTTGACATCTGGATAGCCCCCGGTAGAGTTTTAAATGTTACTACTGCAAAAGAAACTATTCTTGATAATGATGGGATTTATACTGATCCGGTAGTCTGTAAAATCTACGGCAGCGGAATTATTAAAAACAGTTATAGCGGAAGCTCACCAAATACAAGATACGAATGTATAAAGATAGTAAACTCAAATTCAAAAGTAAGTATTGAGTGTGATTATGTTGAAGGATTGGGAAAAGAAGGTGCAACGGTAGGAGGTGCAACTATAAGCGTATCAAGTTCGCCTCAGTTTAGTCTAAAATGTAATAAAATCATAAGTCATTATAATTCGGCTGTTGTAATAGCAGGTTGTGATGACCTTACAATATTCTGTAATAGTATAGAATCAGGTACAGCTACAGGATATAACGGCGGTACTTCCGTTATGAGCATTTCTGCCTCGGGTGTTTTGAAGGCACAAGAATTACTTTGTTATGGACATGGAACTTGTCTTAAATATATTGCCGGGCAATTAAACGCTTCAATAAAAAAAATAAAAACTATAAATTCAGGTACAACTTCGAATCCAACAATACTTTTGGATGACGGTGGAACACAGGAGTTAATTCTTTATTTTGATAGCATAGAAAATCTGAATAGTATTGGAGGAGATGCTGTAAAAGTTACTGAAGGAAAAGCTATATTAACAGGAAGTATTATATATTCTTATAAAGGTTATTCCCTGTATTTGAATTCTGATGCTGAAATTTTTTGTAATAAAATCAAAAGTGACACTAAGGGTGTCTTAATTCAGAATTCTTCAACCCAAAGAATATTTATTGATTCAAATTTTATTGAAGGCAGTGTTGGGGCTTCAGGAGCTGTTGAAATTGCCGACTCATCAAATGTTATTATAAAAAATGCAAGAATTAAAAACATCAGTAGTTCTTCCAGCTCCATTGGAATGTATATTAATCCGGGAAACGGTAATCCAACTATAGAACTTGACAATGTGATAATAGTAACCGGAAATTTGACTTGGGGAGAATCAGTGTACGTTCTTACCGGATCTGAACCCGCAACGTATATAAAAAACTTAGGATTATTTGTGAACAAAGCAGTAGTGGGTGCGGAGATATTAATAGGAACTGAAACAAATTTTAAAGTTATAACAAATAGTCAAATCTCTTAATTAATATGTAGGCTAGTTAAAATGAATTTTCCGAAACAATAAGTTATAAAATAAAAAGTTTTATTAATTTTAGATAAAAATTATTATGGCGACTCAAGTTTCAGTATTGGATAAAAACGGCACAGTGACTTTTTACTCTACTTATGCAGCTGCAAGGAGTGCGGCTGGTAATGGAACAAGTGATCATAATTTAATACAGATATGGTCAAATTTAAACGAGCAAATTATTTTAAAGGATAAAGTCGATATTTGGATTGCAGAAGGAGTAGTACTTAATAACCTTGGTGTTTCTTTAACATCTTCATTCATTACTGTGACCGATGATGGCGTAGAATGTCATTGTAGTATTTTCGGAAATGGAATAATAAAAGCTACTTTTCAGGGGACAGGTGGAACACCTGTCTACGAATGTATTAAGACAACTCATCCAAATACAGAATTGTCAGTTGAATGTGATCATATCGAAGGTGTTGGCGGGACAACAAATGACACTAACAAAATTCAACACCCTTCAATTCATATTTCCAGTGGTAAAAAAATTTCCCTAAAATGTAATAAAATTTATAACCACCGAACTTGTGCCATTTATCTTGGATTAAACTCAACATTTAGTAATCCAACCAATATTATTGAAGAAATCACCATTGATGTTAAAAAAATCGAAATAGGTAATTCATCGGAATCTTTATCCCAATCAATTGCTATTGCCTCATCTGCCAATGGATTTATTGATGTTGATGAAGTTGTTTGTAGACATTGGGGACATTGCTTTTTACAAATGAGAGGTGATATAACTGCTAAAATCAGAAAACTTTCAACATATACTAATAATAATGGAGATAGGGATCCTGTTGTGACAATAAATCATGGTGGGTCCTATTCACCCAAACTTATTCTATAATTTGATGAGATTCTTAATTTACGATCTGATAGTAATTATTTATCAGGAGGTTCAATATTAGCCCTACAAGGTAGCGGAATGTTTATTGGTAGAAGAGCTTATTCAATAGATGGAGTTGCAATATATTTTGGAGTTAATACAAAAGGTTATATTAATTGTAAACAGATTATTAGTGACGAACTAAAAGCAATGGAATTAGATAATTTTACAGACCAAATTACAATCGTTGCAAATGAAATAATTGGTAATGAAGGAGGGGAAAATGGTTCTGTATATTCATTTGCTGGAAATTTTTTAATAAGAAATGCTAAAATTACAAATTTGCATACTGACACCCATTCTAGGGGAATTTCTCTAATAGGATTTTCGGGTAATCAACCAACTTTAGCTTTACAAAATGTTAAAATTATTACTCAAGAAACAAGTGGAACCCCTCCTTATAATGAAATTATTTTATATAATCAAACATTGATAAATGTTAAAAATTATGGACTTTTTGCAAATAGAAATAATTTATCAGATGGACATGTCAATTTAGTTATTGGAGATCTTGCGAATTATCAATTCATTCCCAATTCAGCTTTGGAATAAAAGATTAATTTGTATTCAAATAAAAGTCAGAGAATTTTTGATATTTACTCAATAATGTTTATTAATACTAGAAGAGTGTGAAGACAATTTTTATACTAATATTTTTATATTCATACACATCTAACTGCTCATCTCAACAAGGCTGGTTACAGCAAAACAGCGGGAGTTTGAGAGACCTTAAATCTGTTTCGTTCATAAATTTAGAAACGGGATTCTGTGTGGGTAACTCTGGCACAATTCTTCGAACTACTAATGGTGGGAAGAATTGGATTGATAATCCAATTGGGTTAACTAAAAACCTTAATGCAATCTCCTTCACCCCCAATAAAACAGGTTTTATAGTTGGCGATAGTGGCTGCATCTTAAAGACAACTGATATTGGAAATTCTTGGATTGCTTTAAATGTAGACGCCATGTCTATTACGACAATTTATGTTATAAATGATACAATAATTTATTGCAATGAAGCAGATGGCATTCCTAACAAATTCCTAAAAACAACCAATGCAGGAATTAACTGGATCGTTGGTACTCCTGTTGGAACAGTCACTTCAATGTCGTTTATCAATGCGAACACTGGATGGGCAGCAGTTGTATGGACAGGAGATGAATTATTTAAAACAACAGACGGTGCTTTGACGTGGGAACGGCAATTCGTGTCAGCATTTGGTTCAAATATCAGGTCTGTTTTTTTTATTGATTCTTTAAATGGATGGATGGGAAGTCCTAAGTATTTTGGTATACCAATTCCCTCCATCTACAAAACAACAACTGGTGGTCAAAATTGGACTGGTATGTTTCATTCTACTTTTAATAATTCTTACTCTATTTTCTTCACTGATATAAACAAGGGGTGGTCTGCAGGAGACTATGGTCTTATCTGGCACACAAGCAACAGCGGCTTAAACTGGACTCAGCAAACTCCAGTTGTTAACAATAGAATTTACCGATCAATCTACTTCACCGACTCCCTCACCGGCTGGTGTGTAGGAGACAGCGGAAGAATTTTAAAAACGACTACAGGCGGTATACTTACCAACTTTACAAATACAAACTCAGAAATCCCCACAGAATATAAGCTTGATCAAAATTATCCCAACCCATTCAATCCAAAAACAATTATCAATTACGAATTAGGAATTACGAATTATGTCTCATTAAAAGTTTATGATGTACTGGGAAATGAGATTGCAGCTTTAGTGAATGAAAAGAAATCTGCCGGAAGTTATAGTTTTGTATTCGATGGAAATAATTTACCAAGCGGAATATATTTTTATAGGCTGGAAGTTGATGGGAAGATTATTGATACGAAGCGAATGGTTATCTTAAAGTAATTTTACAATTAAAATTGCAAATGATAAAGGTTTACTAATAAGCTAAGACAACTCCAGTTCATCAGTCCCGACCTCTCACCCTTGAAATTAGTTACCTCAATAGGTAACTTGAAACAGTTAAAGAAAATTTTCTGATAAATTACCACTGCAAAATTATTTTCAGCGCATTCCTTACTGAACTCTCCGGAAAAAATAACAATTAGTTATGCAACATCGGAAAACCGATATTTGGGAATAATTGTATTTAAAGTGGTTGATTTAAAAATATTATATTAATCTAAGGGAAATTTACTTTGAAGAAAGAGAAGGATCAAAAAGAAAAATCTTTTGATGAATATCTTGAAACAAAATATGGTAAGACAGGAACTAAAACACGAAAAAATTTCGATGGAATTTCAATCACTTAAGTTTGGTCTTACAGTAAAGGAAGCAAGGGTATTCAGAAAATTAACTCAGGATGAGCTTGCTCAGAAATCAGGAACAACAAAATCTTATATCTCCCGCATTGAGCACAATGCCAGCGATATTCGTCTTTCAACTCTAAACAGGATTCTTTATGAGGGGTTGGGGGGCAAATTAAAATTTGCAATAGATTTTTAAAATTTAAATTGTAGAAAGGTCAATAAAATGGTTTGGGTAATAATAGTTTTTTTTCTAGCACACTGGTATCTATCCTTGTTCTCACAAACATTCCTTCAGCACAGATACGCAGCACATGGAGCTTTTACAATGAACAAATTCTGGGAAAGATTTTTTTATATCTTTGCCTATTTTACACAAGGTTCATCGTATCTTAGTGCCAGAACATACGGCATACTTCACAGAATGCATCATGCTTATGCAGACACCCCAAAAGATCCGCATTCCCCGAAATACTTCACAAATTTATTTTCCATGATGTGGCATACAAAAGTCGTATATGCTAATATTTTTAACAACAAGATGGAAGTCGAGGAAAGATTTACAAAAAATCTTCCTGACTGGCATTCGCTTGACAGATGGGGACAGTCTTATACAAACAGGGTACTTTTTGCCCTCTTATATATTGCTTTCTATATTTATTTCGCGCCTTTTTGGTGGCTTTATTTCTTAATCCCGTTTCATATACTCAGCAGTCCGGTTCATGGATCTATTATCAACTGGTTCGCACATAAATACGGCAAAGAAAGTTATAAAATGGGTAATACCTCAAAAAATTTCATGCCGGTGGATTTCTTAATGATGGGTGAAGATTATCATAACAATCATCATAAGTTTCCTTCAAGCGCAAACTTCGGAGTGAAGTGGTATGAGATCGATCCTACTTATCATATTATGAAGGCTCTTGACTGGGTTGGAATCATTAAGATTAAGAATAAAGGGAAGCTCATAGCGTCGGAATTTTAACATTGTGAATTATCTCTTTTTGTTTTCTTGTTTATAAGAAATTGAAGTTGTGAAAACTTAAGTAGTGTGGTTTTCACAACTTTTTTTTTAGGGCATACTTTCATATAGTATAAAGAGATCCGTGATAGTTAAGGTTTAATTACAATTGTAATTTTGAATATTATGATATATTTTTGAATGAAAGGAAATTATAACAATTGGACCGCCAACGCGGATAAATTAATTTGAAAACGTAGGATTTGCCATCTGATAACTCTTCCACAAACAATCAAAATTCTCAATCCCAAGAAAATCGAGAACCTCCGGAAAATAATTCTGATATAACAGAACAGTCAGACCAACAAAAAAAATCAAGTTACAAAAGACTTGCTCTTTTGTCCTTCGCTGCTCTGGGAATAGTTTACGGTGATATCGGTACGAGCCCTCTTTATGCATTGAAGGAATGTTTTCACGGTCATAATGCGATTGCTCCTACTGATGGAAATGTGCTGGGAATTCTTTCACTTGTATTTTGGGCTTTGATCATTACAATCTCTATAAAATATCTGTTACTGGTAATGCGGGCAGATAATGATGGTGAAGGAGGAATTCTTGCTCTTATGGCTCTTGTACGTCCGACAAATTCCAATAAAGGATGGAAATATGTTTTAATAATGACATTGGGGTTATTTGGAGCTGCCTTGTTATATGGAGACGGAATCATAACTCCTGCAATATCTGTCCTAAGTGCTGTCGAAGGTCTTAAAATTGCAACTCCTTTTTTTGAACCTTACATACTTCCCTTAACAGTATTAATTCTTACAATTCTTTTTGCAGTTCAATATAAGGGTACATCAGGCGTAGGGAAAGTTTTCGGACCGGTTACATTGATCTGGTTCATTACGATTGCTATTCTTGGATTAATGTCCATCATAAAAAATCCTGAAATTCTTAAAGCTGTTAATCCTTATTATGCAGTTGAATTCTTTGTGGTAAATAAATTTCACGGATTTGTGCTTCTCGGTTCCGTTTTTCTTGTAGTTACAGGCGGTGAAGCTCTATATGCCGATATGGGACATTTCGGAAGAAGACCAATAAAGTATGCATGGTTTACTATAGTCCTCCCATGCCTGTTGTTAAATTATTTCGGGCAAGGTGCTTTATTGCTGGATAACGAAGAAGCAGCTTCTAATCCCTTTTACTATCTTGCACCCGAATGGGCACTCTATCCATTGGTGATTCTTGCAACATTTGCAACTGCAATCGCTTCACAGGCAGTCATTTCCGGTGCATTCTCTCTTACATTTCAGGCACTCCAGCTTGGATATTTACCGAGGATGAGAATCCTTCATACTTCTGAGGAAGAACGCGGACAGATCTATATTCCAAGATTGAACTGGGCACTGTTTGTTGCGACAATTGCACTTGTTTTGTCTTTCAAAACTTCAAGCAACCTCGCGGCAGCTTACGGTATCGCAGTTACCTCAACAATGGTAATTACTACTGTTCTTCTTTTTGCTGCAATGATAAAGTTATGGAAGTGGAGTAAACCTCTTGCAGTAATTGTGACCACGTTTTTCCTTATAATAGATCTTTCATTCTGGGGAGCAAATCTTTTGAAGATCTTTCAGGGTGGATGGGTACCGCTTGCATTGGGCGCGCTGATTTATTTTTTGATGAACACCTGGAATTCTGGAAGGAAAAATCTGCTTGAAAAGATCCGGCAGCAGACAATGTCACTGGAAAATTTTATTACAGAGATTTTAAGCATTCGCATGATCTCAATTCCCGGTACCGCAATTTATATGTCAAGCAACATTAACGGAACTCCTCCTCCGCTCATATTGAATATTAAACATAACCGGCTCCTTCATAAGCAGGTTGTAATTTTGACAATCAGATTTCAGAAAACACCGCACATCAGGATCGAGGACAGGATTCAGATTGAGGAGCCGACAGATGGTTTCTTCCGGGTCATTGCAAATTACGGGTTTATGGATGTGACCAACATACAATCGATAATTGACGTCCTTCAGGCACGTGGTGTAAAATTAAAAATGGATAATACTACATTTTTCTTAGGAAGGGAAACTTTGATCCCCAACAGGAAAAAAGGTATTGGGATCATACGGGACAAAATATTTATTTTAATGTCCAATAATGCACAACGTGCAACCGATTTTTTTAATATTCCGCCTAACAGGGTTTTTGAAGTCGGTACTCAGGTGGAATTGTAATTTCATTATATAATTTTAATGGCTCTCGCATCCGAATTTAAGCAATCATTAAAGACCGTTGACTCCGAAGAAATACTCGACCTTGTAATTTTCAGACCCGTTTCGTTTATATTGGTAAAATTGATTTACAATACAAACATCACACCCAATCATATTTCAATTGTTGCATTGGTATTCGGGATTTTGTCAGGAGTGCTTTATGGCTTCGGGACACATCAGTTTTTTATTCTGGCATCGGCAAGCTTCTTTATATGTAATACACTCGATTGCATGGACGGTCAGCTTGCACGTTTAAAAAAAAACGGTACGAAGATCGGGAGAGTGATTGACGGCTTCATTGATTACATAACTTCTGTTTCAGTATTTCTGGGTCTTGGAATAGCCATGACACATATCACCGGCGATCCTCTCTATAGCTGGGCTTTAACTGTTGCCGCAGGCATATCAAAAGCACTTCAGAATATGTTCTTTGATAATTACCGGAACATGTATCTGGAATATGTTTACCATAAAGCTTCAAGTTTGGATGATGAAATAAAGGAATATACTGAGGAAAAAGAACGGCTTCAAAATATAAATGGCAAAGCTATAGAAAAAGTTTTGATCTCGCTATATCTTGCTTATTCTAATTTTCAAAAAAAATCTACCAAGCACATTGAATTAAAAGTTACTCCGGAAACCTATAAAGCCGGGAATAAATTATTATTGAGAATGTGGAGCTGGATCGGCTCGACTACTCACATGGTCGTGCTGATTATATTTTCAATAATGGACAGGATCGATCTTTACCTGATTGCCTCCATTACAATCGGTAATATTATTTTTTTAATACTACTGCTCTGGCAAAAGTCTGTAATTAGAAAGCTCACAATTCAAAGTTAAAAGTTAAAAGTTAATAAAATCCTGTAATCAATTTAATTTTACAGGTAAAACATAAAACCTACACCAAATTAATAAAAAGATGCAGGCAATCATACTCGCGGCAGGAGCTTCCCGGCGTTTAAGACCTCTGACTGATTCAACTCCCAAATGTTTATTGAATATCGGGAGAAAAAATTTGTTACAAAGGACAATTGAGAATGTCTTAGATAACGGAATTGATGATTTTATTTTTGTTACAGGATACAGAGAAAATATGATCCGGGATTTTATTAATGATAACTTTCCGGCTCTGAAAAGAACCTTTATTACAAATTCAGATTTTGAAAATAATAACAATTCGTATTCATTGTGGATGACAAAGGATCATTTAAAGGACGATATAATTTTGCTGGACAGCGATATCCTTTTTGACGGAAGGATCATTGCTAAATTATTAAACTCCCGTAATGAAAACTGCCTTGCAGTGAATTTTACCAAAGAACTCGATGAAGAACAGATCAAAGTTATCATTGACCCGGAAAACATTGTTACAGATATCGGCAAACACATCTCAATACCATTGTCTGCGGGAGAATCCATAGGTATCGAAAAGTTTTCTTCATATTTTATGAAAGACCTATTTGTTATATTGAACCGAAAAATAGTCAAAGAAAATAATGTTAACGAGTTCTACGAAGCTTCCTTTCAGGAAGTAATAGATAATGGTGATCTGAGGAACAGTATATATGCAGTGAATGTTGCAGAATTCATGTGTACTGAGATCGATACAGTTCAGGATTACGAAAATGCCCAAAAGATCTTAATCAAATGAATAAATTTAACAGACCCGGATTCTTCGGAGGTTTTTCATTATTTCCTCCGGTCATCAAACTGCTTCTAGTTTCAAATGTAGCTATATATATTATTTTCGATCTACTTCTTTCAGGATTTTCCATCGGAAGCACTCCATTCGAATTTATCAAATTAAAATATTTTGCATTAGATCCGTTAAGTCCGATCACCATTTCAGATTATGGAGAGATCAGATTTTTACCGTGGCAGCTTTTTACTTACATGTTTCTGCACGGAGGCTTCTTTCATTTATTGCTCAATATGCTTGCCTTGTGGATGTTCGGAGCAGAACTTGAAAATACATGGGGACAAAAAAGATTTTTTACTTACTACCTGGTCTGTGGAGTTGGAGCAGGACTTTGTAATTTGCTTATTGCTCCATTATTCACATCTGTCGGACCAACTGTTGGCGCATCGGGAGCTATCTATGGCATTCTTGTAGCTTTCGGATATTTATTCCCGGACAGAAATATTTATATTTACGGACTTATCCCTGTTAAAGCAAAGTATCTTGTAATAATTTATATGCTGATAGAATTATTTTCATTATCAGGAGGCGCAAATTCCGGCATTGCACACGTTGCTCATCTTGGAGGCGGAGTTGTAGGATTAATTTACCTTCTAATCTTCTATCGCGGATCTTCAAACAAATTTTTTGGCAATACAAATTTCAAAGATAAATTTACTTCATACACTTCATCCGGCAAACGGACATATACGCAACCGGTTTATAGTAATGGCTCAAATCCAAAAAAAGAAGAAGTTTCCGATGCAAAGTTTCAAGACCTTAATCTGACTGATTATAAAAAAGAAATGGATATGAAGCAGAAATCCGATGAAGACAGATTGAATGAGCTGCTTGAAAAGATCGGACATAGCGGATACCAGAGTCTGACCCCAAATGAACGAAACGAATTATCAAAATTAAGCAAGCGGTAGGAATATTTATGCAAACCGAAACATTATCAAAAAAATACTGCAATGATCTGACCTCTTATTCACGTTATGTAACACGTGAAGTATCCATCGGAAAAATTGCTCTCGGTGGAAGCAATCCCATCCGCATTCAGTCAATGACAACAACAGATACAATGGATACCATTGCAACCGTTGAGCAGTCAATCAGAATCATAGAGGCTGGAAGCGATTATGTCAGGATCACCGCGCCAAGCATTAACGAAGCTAAGAATCTTCAGAATATAAAAGATGAATTAAAGAAAAGAGGTTACGACGCACCTTTGATAGCTGATATTCATTTTACTCCGAATGCCGCAGAAATTGCTGCGAGAATTGTAGAGAAAGTGAGAGTTAATCCCGGTAATTATGCAGATAAAAAGAAATTTAATTTTATTGAATATACTGATGACACTTATGAATCGGAGTTGGAAAGGATCAGACAAAAATTCTCTCCTCTAGTAAAAATATGCAAAGAGTATGGAACAGCGATGAGGATCGGTACAAATCACGGCTCTCTTTCAGACAGGATAATGAGCCGCTTTGGAGATACACCTCTGGGAATGGTTGAATCTGCGCTTGAGTTTGTGAGGATCTGCGAAGATCTGGACTATCATGGGATCGTTCTTTCAATGAAAGCCAGCAACCCGAAAGTAATGGTCGAAGCTTATCGGCTTCTGATCAATAAAATGGAAGACGAGAATATGAATTATCCTCTTCATCTCGGTGTGACCGAAGCAGGTGACGGTGAAGACGGAAGAATAAAATCCGCTGTCGGGATCGGCAGTCTGCTTGAAGATGGTATAGGCGATACAGTTCGTGTCTCATTGACTGAAGAACCTGAGTTTGAAGTACCTGTTGCAATCGAATTGGTAAGCCGGTATAATACACGCGCGGGGCATAAGGAGATTTCTCCGATACTTGAAAATCCACTCGATCCTTTTGATTTTAAAAGAAGGGATACAATTGAAGTGGATAAAATTGGGCATCATAACGTTCCAGTTGTCATAATTGATGCAGATGAGGAAATAATTGCTGACCACAAAGCATTGAACGATCTTGGTTATAACTATAGTAAGTCACTTGACAAATGGAACATTGGAGACGCCGCTCCGGATTTTTTGTATCTCGGGAAAAAAGATTTAAGATATCATCTACCGGGTACATTGAAGAAGATTTTTGATTATGAATTCTGGGTAAAACAGGAAAACAAAACCGATTCATTTCCGCTGTTAAATGCTGAGCAGTTTTTGTCAGCAAAGGAAATGAATGATCGGTTAAATTTTATTTCAATAACCATAGATGACTTAAGTGAACAGTTTCTGAATGAATTTTCCGGTCACAATAATGCAGTACTAATTATCAACAGCGATAATGCACATTCAATGGCGGAAATGAGAAGAGTATTCATCGAGTTAATAATTAGAGAAATAAAGAACCCGGTAATAATCAGCAGAAGCTACAAAGATATTGATGATGAAAAGTTAATGCTGCACAGTGCGACTGATATCGGTGCGTTACTTCTTGACGGTTTGGGAGACGGGATCCGTATACGATCAGAAAATACAGAATTAAAAAAGATCAACAGCATTAGCTTTGGAATATTGCAGGCAACACGAACAAGAATTTCAAGAACTGAATATATCTCGTGTCCATCATGCGGCAGGACTTTATTTGATCTTCAGATAACAACTTCGATGATTCGCAAAAGAACTGATCATCTTAAAGGCGTAAAGATCGCTATCATGGGATGCATTGTTAATGGTCCAGGCGAAATGGCTGATGCGGATTACGGATATGTAGGAAGCGGACCCGGAAAGATAACACTCTACAAAGGCAGAGAAATTGTTAAAAAAAATGTCCACACGGAAATTGCTGTCGATGAATTAATAAATTTGATAAAGGATAACAACGACTGGGTTGATCCTTCCTGAGCTCCGCTATTTTAAAAACAAACCAAGGGGTAAAATTAACAATGAAAATTCTATTTACAAATTTTCTATGCATTCTTCTGTTCATTTCATTCAATACAGCACGCTCTAGCGCTGAGCCATATTCGATTGAACTTGAACGGATCAACATGCCCGGGACACCTTCGATACATTCTTTTGCATTTGCACAATCAAACGGTAAATGGCTTTTTATCGGGGGCAGAACGAACGGTCTGCATGGATTTGATGCCGCTTCGGCATTTCCAAAACAATACGCGAATAAAAATATATTTGTGATAAATCCGAACACACTTCAAACTTATTCAAGGAATATATTTATTGACTGCGCCTATTCAACAGCCGATCCACTGAGATCGACCAACATGCAGTTTGTACAGGACGGAAATAAATTATATATAACCGGTGGTTATGGATTTGACAGTACTTCCGGAAATTTTGTAACCTTTCCGGTGCTCACAGTAATTGATGTTGAAGAAATGATACAGGCAGTTTCAACGGGAGCATCAGTTTTACCCCATATACGACAGCTTACTGACAGCAGGGTGCAGATATGCGGTGGTGATCTTGAAAAGCTCGGAGATTATTTTTATCTGGCAGGCGGGCATAACTTCAACGGACTTTACAGCAATTTTTCTAATGACCAGGTGTATTCAAATCAGATAAGAAAATTTAAGATAACTGATACCGGAGGAAATCTAGGCATAACGGATTACAGCACAGCAGATGATACTGTTGAGTTTCACAGACGGGACATGAATGTAGTACCCGCAATGAAACCCGACGGAGTAACACCTTATCTCATGTTGTACGGCGGAGTTTTCAGACACGGGTCAAATACTCCTTATCTCAATCCTATTAATATCGAAGCATCAGGAACATTTGTCGATTTTACTTTTACACAAAAGATGAGTCAGTATACATGCGCGTTTTTAAATGCTTTTAATCCAACCAGCGGGGATATGCATACTACTTTTTTTGGGGGGATGAGCGTATATTATTATAACGAAATTACGCAAATGCAGGTATACGATTCTCTTGTTCCTTTTATCAATGACATTACAACACTGACAAAATTCAGCAGCGGTATTTCGGAAGAAAAAATTTCCATTACAAAAATGCCTGCTCTGCTGGGAACAAATGCACAGTTTATTCTTGAGCCTTCAATCCCGCAATTCAGTAACGGCGTGATAAAGCTTAATGAATTATCAGGGAGAACGTTTGCCGGTTATATATTCGGAGGCATAAGAGCGCTGCTTCCAAACAATACGCCAAGCTTCCCAAGTGATTATATTTTAAAAGTTTACATTACTCCTAAGGTCGTCAACATTACTACGTTAAGCAGTAACATTCCAGCGAAGTACGAGCTTGCACAAAATTATCCCAATCCTTTTAATCCTTCCACAAAAATAAAATTCTCCGTGAATTCCGGAAGTCAGGAGACAACACTGAGGGTTTTTAATTCACTCGGCAATGAAGTAGGTTTGCTTGTAAATCAAAGACTTTCTGCCGGAGTGTATGAAGTAAGTTTTGACGGAAGTAAAATGTCAGGCGGAATTTATTTTTACAAGCTTCAGTCAGGAAATTTTACGGAAACAAGAAAGATGCTGTTAATCAAATAGTAAGTGGCTGTGTAAAAATTTTCATTAAAATTATTCTAAAAAAATTCTATATTGATCAATGCTAGAGTCATATATTCCAATAATGTTAATACTCGCAATTTCAATTTTATTTGCGGTTGTTAATGTAAAATTTTCATCACTATTAGGACCATCGAGACCTAACAAAGAAAAACTTTCTACGTACGAGAGTGGAGTTGAGCCGGTTGGAACAGCACACGACAGATTCTCTGTAAAATTTTACATGGTAGCTGTTTTATTTATACTGTTCGACATTGAAATTGTTTTTTTATATCCGTGGGCAGTTTCATTCCTGAACCTTGATCAGGTAAGGATGGTTTATTCATTCATAAGTGTTATGGTTTTCATCGTAGTATTACTCGTCGGTTACATTTATATCTTAAAAAAAGGAGCATTGAAATGGGATTAGAAGAAAAATTATCCAAAGACGGTTTTGTCACATCGAAGATAGATAATTTAATAAAGTGGGCAAGAAAGAATGCCTTATGGCCAATGCCGATGGGTATTTCCTGTTGCGCAATTGAAATGATGGCAGCTGCCGGACCAAGATTTGATATTTCAAGATTTGGAAGCGAAGTGTTCAGATTCTCACCAAGACAGTCTGATGTAATGATCGTAGCGGGAACAACAACTTACAAAATGGCAACAGTCGTAAGAAAAATTTATGATCAGATGCCGGAACCAAAATGGGTTATTGCAATGGGTGCCTGCACATCAAGCGGTGGGATGTACAGAACATATTCCGTGGTTCAGGGTATTGACCAGTTCCTTCCGGTAGATGTTTATGTAGCCGGATGCCCGCCAAGACCTGATAATTTATTAAATGCATTAATGAAACTTCAGGAAAAAATTTCCACAGGACAAGAAGGAAGCTTTTCAGTTAATTAAAAATTTGTTATAAAAAAAATAAAAAGGAGAAATCATGAAAAAAATAATTTACTTATTTGTTATAATTTTTAGTTGCTCAGGTTTCATCAATGCTCAATCAACTATATGGCTTGAAGGATTCGAAAATACACAACCTAATAATTTACCACCTGGATGGTCATTTGCTGACAATTCAGGATTTAATTTTCAACCCGACACAATGTGGACGGTGAGAGATTCCGGAGCGATTGTTCCCGGAGTTCAGGCAACACGTCCGGCAAGATCCTATGAAGGTTTAAGATCCGCAAGCGTCAGCTGGTTAGTTGGAACAGGTGGTACAGATAATATTGGAGATGCATGGATGGTTACAAAAAAAATTGTTAATGTGCCGAACGATGGCATATTTCAATTTTTTGCAACAGGGGGTACACCAACATTATCGGATAGCATGCAGATCTGGATTAGCACAACAGATTCAACTCCAGCATCTTTCCTAGCAAATCCAAGTAATTACAATCAAACAATTAAATTTGCGCCTAATCCGATATACGCTCAATTTTCTGAGTATTTTATTGACCTTTTTCCTTACGCTGGACAAAGCATATATGTCGGATTCCGTTATTATATTGATGTAACAGTAGATGGTGTAATGATCCAAGTGGATAACGTAAGTCTGTTTGGAACAGTTGGTATTTCACAGAGCGGAACAAATATTCCTGAGAAATTTTCATTAGCTCAAAATTATCCAAACCCATTTAACCCTTCAACAAAAATTAATTTTGATCTTGCAAAAAGTACGAATGTTAAGCTAACTGTATTTAACTCTCTCGGTCAGAAAGTAGCAGATATTTTCGAAGGATTTAAACCGGCTGGTTCTTACAAAGCAGATTTTAACGGAAGTTCATTATCTAGCGGAATTTATTTTTATAGACTGGAGACTGATTTTTTTACTGAAACAAAGAAGATGCAGCTTGTAAAATAATTTCATAATAGAGATTCACGTTTTCAGCCCGCTTAGCTAAGGTTAAGCGGGTTTTTTGTTGTTTAAAATAAATATTATATTGAGTAAGTTTGTTCAAACAAAATTAATGAAACCAGAAAGACTGGAACTACTTAAATCCAAGCTACAGAACTTCACAATCAATTACACAGAGGTTAACGGAACACCCGCTTTATACATTACAAAAGAAAATATTATTGACGTTTGCAAAATCCTGAAATCAGATAATGATCTGAAATTTGATTCACTCCTTGACGCGATAAGTGTTGATTGGTTTGAAAAAAAGGACAGGTTCGAAATGATATACAATCTTACTTCAATAGATAACAACGAACGCATCTTCCTGAAAATAAAATTAGACAGCAAGGCGCCCGCGATGCAAAGCCTGACGCAGGTCTGGGGATCTGCCAACTGGTATGAACGTGAAGCTTTTGACATGATGGGGATCGACTTCATAAATCATCCTGATCTCAGAAGAATGTATATGCCTGAAGAATTCGAGTATTATCCGCTTAGAAAAGACTTTCCGTTGATGGGCATTCCGGATTCGATACCACTTCCAAATAAGTAGAATAAGATTCATAAGATTCATAAGATTTGGCTATAATTATTAACTGCTAACTATTAACTACTCACTACTAACTGAAAATATGTCAAACACAATTTATCAGGAATTACAGGATAAAGATTCCGATATAAAAAAAACAAAAATTCTCCAAGCGCTTGAGACCGAAGATCTCAGTGTGCAATTTACCGATTCACTGGATAATGAAATGGTTCTCAACATGGGACCGCAGCATCCTGCCACGCACGGTGTATTGAGGTTGCTTGTCAGCTTAGATGGAGAGACCGTAATGAAATGCGTTCCGGAACTTGGTTATCTTCACAGGGGCTATGAGAAGCTTGCTGAATCCTGTACATATCATGAATTCATTCCTCACACTGACCGGCTTGATTATCTTTCACCCATGGCAAATAATGTTGCCTATGCGCTGGCAGTTGAAAAACTTATAGATCTTGAAATTCCTGAAAGAGGAAAATACATTCGTGTCATCATCGCCGAACTAGCGAGGATACAGTCCCATCTCCTTGCAATGGGCGCTCTCGTGATGGACATCGGAGCGATTACACCTTTCCTCTGGGCAATTCGTGAACGTGAAAAAATTCTTGATCTGTATGATGTTATCTGCGGAGCAAGATTTACAACTTCTTACACAAGGATCGGGGGAGTTGCACAGGATGTAACAGATGAATCGCTTGCTGCAACGAAAGTTTTCGTAGATGAATTCTCAGCGAATCTTCAGGAGATAAGAAATCTTGTCGAAAGAAATAAAATTTTTATTGAACGGTGTGAAGGCATCGGATATCTCGCAAAAGAAGAATGCATTGAACTGGGTTTGACAGGACCACTGCTCAGAGCCTGCGGTGTGTCAAGAGACATCAGGAAAGACGCTCCTTACCTTGTTTATGATCAGCTTGATTTCCGCGTACCAACATATCCGGACAGTGACTGTTTGGCAAGATATTATGTCAGAGTTGAAGAGCTGGTAGAATCAACCAACATCCTGAAACAATGTCTTGAGAAAATCCCTAAAGGTCCGCATACTGCTTTGCAGTCAAAAAAAATATTGCCTAAGAAAGAAAGGGTTTACACAAAAATGGAAGAGCTTATACATGATTTTATGATAATTAATTTTGGTGTTAATCCTCCTAAAGGCGAATCCTATACCGCTGTTGAATCATCAAAAGGTGAGCTTGGATTTTATACCATTAGCGACGGAAGCGGAAACCCCTGGCGCATGAAGATCCGCTCGCCAAGCTTTGCAAATCTTCAGGCATTAGCTCCCATGATGAAAAACTGCATGATCTCTGACACAGTGGTCATCATTGGAAGCGTTGACCCTGTAATGGGTGAAGCAGACAAATAAATTTCAAATATCAAATTTCAAATGTCAAATAATAATCAGTTATATATACCTTTGTTCGATGAAAATGAAATGAAGATGGTCGAGCATCATATTTCAAAGTACCCACAAAAGATGGCAGCGATAATGCCTGTGCTTTGGATGATCCAGAATAAATACGGATGGATATCTCTTGAAGCTATGAAATATGCAGGAGATCTGTTAAACCTTCCTGCTGATCATGTGCTCGGTGTGGCGACATTTTATACAATGTATTTTAAAAAGCCGATGGGAAAATTTCATTTGCAGGTTTGTACGAATGTTTCCTGTATGCTCAGAGGAGGTTACGAAGTATTTGATCATATATGCAGTAAACTGGAAATTAAAAATAAGGAAATTACTTCCGACAAAATGTTTTCAATTGAAGAAGTGGAATGTCTCGGAAGCTGCGGCACTGCACCAATGCTGCAGGTAAACAATAAAGAATATTATGAAAATCTGTCTTTGAACAAAGTAGATGAACTGCTGACACAACTTAGAAATTCAAAATAATTTAATGGAAAAAATAATTTTAAAGGATATTCCAGACTTAGATAAGATCGATGTTTATGTGGCTAACGGCGGTTATACAGCACTTAAGAAAGTACTGAACAGCATGAAGCCGGATGAGGTTATTGAAGAGGTTAAGAAGTCCGGTCTTAAAGGCAGAGGCGGCGCGTGTTTCTCTACCGGAATGAAATGGTCTTTTATGCCGAAGGGAAATGAAAAGCCGAAGTATCTCTGCTGCAATGGGGACGAAAGCGAACCCGGAAGTTTTAAAGACCGTGAGATATTTGAAAAAAATCCCCAACAGTTCATTGAAGGTTCTATCATCGCTGCATACGCAATGGGAATCGGAGCTGTCTATGTTTACATTCGCGGCGAGTACTGGAAGTGGATCAACATCATGGAAGAGTGTGTAGCTGATGCTTATAAGAAGGGCTATATCGGAAAGAATATTTTAGGCTCGGGCTATTCTTGCGAAATGTATGTACACATGGGAGCAGGAGCTTATATCTGCGGCGAAGAAACTTCGCTGATGAATTCGCTCGAAGGTAAAAGAGGGTATCCGAGATTCAAACCACCGTTCCCTGCAGTGAATGGAGTCTGGGGAAATCCAACTACGATTAACAATATTGAAACTCTTGCCAATGTACCTGAAATAATTAACAAGGGTGCAGAATGGTTCAGCAAGATTGGTGATCCAAGACAGCCGGGCACACTGCTTTTCGGTGTAAGCGGCGATGTTAATAAACCCGGAGTTTACGAATTACCAACAGGCATCCCTTTAATAGAACTGATCAATGATCATTGCGGAGGAGTTACCGGCGGAAAGGAAATCAAGATGGTAATTCCGGGCGGCTCGTCAATGCCCCCGCTCAACAGGGAAGAAGCTTTAAAGGTCAGAATGGATAATGAGAGTCTTAAGGAAGTCGGTTCATTTATCGGTACTGCAGGAGTTATCGTTATGGCTGAAGGAACTGATATTGTTGATGTCATAAGGCGTGTTACTAAATTCTATTACCATGAATCCTGCGGTCAATGTACTCCCTGCCGTGAAGGATGCGGATGGATGCTTAAGGTTCTTAACAGGATCATGGATGGAACAGGAAGAATGAGCGATCTTGATCTGCTTATTTCCGTTGCTGAGAACATTGAAGGTAATACCATCTGCGCTCTTGGTGACGCTGCGGCATGGCCGGTAAAGCATGCAGTAAGAAAATTCAGAAAAGATTTTGAAGCAAAAATAAAAGATAAAACATTAGAGCTTCCCGCTCTTAATAAAGTTCATGGTCTGCAGATGTCAGATGAATACGATACGATTACATTTCAAAGCGAACAGGAAGTTGTCGAGGGAATGATCGGTAAAGTTCAGGAGCTTATAAATAACGATGATGTTAAAAGATTCAGTTCATAAAATAATAAAATTAATTATTGTAAATTATTATTATGATTTCCATTCCAATAAAAGTTAAACCATTAGAAAATTATAAAATTTGGATAGAGTTTGAAGATGGTGTTAATGGAGAATTAGATTTAACTTTCTTACAAAACAAAGGTGTTTTTAAAGCGTTGAACGATCACAATGTATTCAAAAAAATCTACATTGATGTAGAAACAAAATCAGTAGCATGGACTAAAGATATTGAACTTGATTCCAATAATTTATATCTGAAATTAATCGGAAAAACATTCGAAGAATGGAAGAGCGAAAACATAGAATATGCCTCAAATAAGTAGATTCTTTGGTATCATTATTTCAATGTTTTTTAATTACCATAACCCTCCTCATTTCCACGCTCGATACGGTGAGTTTGAAGCATTAATTTCCATTGAGTACCTGAATATAATTGAAGGTAATTTACCATCAAGAGCTTTAGGGTTAGTAATTGAATGGGCATCTATTCATAAAGAAGTTTTAGCCGAAAACTGGGAATTGACAAAGAACTATAATTCTCCTATGCAAATCGAACCCTTAAAATAATTATAAAAACTGACTTAAGAAAAACTACACTTTCCTTGATTGTGATTCCGGCAATCTTCCCAATTTTACTTTGAGTTTATTATGAATAAATTCACTACTTACCTTTTACTTGCTCTCGGAATGTCAGTCAGAATATCCAGCGCACCGTAAATAGGAAGACCGTATATCTTCAGAAGCCATGTTTTAAAAAACCACCGTCAACTGCAATACATTCGCCGGTGATATATGATGCCGCGGGCATGCAGAGAAATGCGACTGCAGCTGCAACTTCACTTGCCTCTCCTACTCTTCCTGCCGGTGTTCTTCCCAATATTGAATTTAATTTTTCTTCATTGCTCAGCACAGGTTCCGTCAACGGTGTTCTTATATACCACGGTGCTACGGCGTTCACCCTTATTGCATTCTTAGCCCACTCGACGGCAAGGTAGCGTGTAAGCTGATTTATCGCAGCTTTTGAAATCGCATAAGGCGCGCCGGTTCCGACAGAAGTCATACCTGCAACTGAAGTAATGTTTACTATTGCTGCATCTCCGGACTTCTTTAACAGGGAATGAAACAGCTTTGACATTTCAAACACTGATTTCATGTTAAGATTCAGCAGCTTATCGAAATCATCTTCCGTACTTTCAACTGTCTTCTGTCTTGTGTTAGTCCCTGCATTGTTGATCAAAATATCCAGACTTCCCCACTCCTGTTCTATTACCTCAAAAAGTTTGACTCTGCTTTTTCGGTCAGTTACATCGCAGCTCATTCCCTTTACATTTTTACCGGACAAAACATCCAGACATCTATTCACATCATCCTTATTTCTGGATACAAAAAATACTTCAGCGCCTAATTCAAGAAACTCTTCCACGATACCTTTTCCGATTCCCTTAGTGCCTCCGGTTATCAATGCCTTCTTATCCTTAAGATTCCAGCGGTTGTTCATAGTCCTGTTTTTGATTTATAAAATTTCTATTTCGTTTTCACTCCATTTCAAATAATTGAAATAAATATTAATATTACTTTCATAAACATTTTTCGTTAAGCTTGTAAGCTCTTTACTTAATAGCTGAAAATTATTTTTCACAATACCATTGTCAACTGCTTTAATAATCTTTTTCAGACAATTTATGACAGCAGCTTCTGTTTTATAAAATTTATTCCTGCTCTTAAGAAATTTCACCGTAGCTGCTATCAGATGCCCGAGCAGCTTATGATTTCCGATCTTATAATGTATCAGCAGATTCAGCATCCGGCAATGAGCTTCAAGGAAAACCGTATGCTTAAGAAATTTACTTTCAAAAAGTAAATTAATCATTTTCAACGCATCTTCATAATTTCCATTCACGAAATGATATCTTGACATGTCATAGTACAATGAATTGTAAAGATTGATGATGATCTTACCTTTATATTTCAGCAAGTTCTTTCAACCTGATTTAAAAAGGTCTGCTCCAACTTCAGCTTGTCATTATCATTCAAAGCCTCGTTAAGCCGGATACTATTATAAATTGTTTCCGATCTTAACTCGAATTTGCCCGGCTTCCCATAAAGCTTTATGTATTTGTTAAGGTAGTTCTTCGCAGCCTGGATTTTTCCGCCGCTGACAGCAGATGAAATAAGCGATAACATTGAGACCTTGCTGTTATCGTAAATAAATTTCTGAAAAACTATTTCATTCTTTGATATTAAGATGAATCTTTTTTGATTGTGACCGAAAGCTTCATCAAAATTTCCTGTGATTTCATTTGCGAGATATTTGGCAAACAACAGTCTCTCTTTTGCAATGAGTGACTTTACTTCCGACTCATTCACCGATTGAAGCCGGTGAAGTATCTTCTCAACTTTTTCTCCGGTGGATCTGTCTCGGATCACACCTTCCCTTCTCTGGATCTGAAATAATTCCGATACTATTCTGTTATACTCATTTATGTTAAGCATTTTCTTTATGACCTCAACCTCCCTGTCATAAAGCTCGATCATGTTTTTCTTCGGAATATCTTCCTTCTTTGTAAGCTGTCTCTCCAGCTCAAGGAAATTCAGGAGATAGGTGAACATCTCGTATTTCTCCGCAATCTCCTTCCCGGTCTGAACAGTCTTGAAGTAACGGCTCATGAGGGCTTTTTCAAAAAGGATCTTACAACTGCCCATTATGCTACTCAGCTTTGCATCAATGGAATTTTTGTTTGAATATGAATTGAGACTTTTGAAGATCAGTCCGCTGAGATAATTTTTGTTAAAGGTAAAGTTCTTTACAAACTTCTCTTTCCTGTATTTTTTCCTTATCAATTCTTCATCATAAGTGCTGAGTGAATCGATCACATCAAAGAGCTTCATATAATTCTTGCTGCCTTTTTGTGCCGAAGCTTTTATTCTGAAATATCTCTTCTCACTTTTAGTAAGGGATTTTATAAGTTCAAATAATTCTAAGCTCGGCTTCATCGGATTTAAAATGATACAGAAAATTTTACAAACATAATGGTAATTGCTCCAGCAATTGATCAAAAGAATAATGAAAATCTCCCGGTAGAATTCAAATAGTGGACTCTAATTTTCCGGATTAATTTGTATCAATAGAATTTTACGCTCGTAATATATTTTATAAATTCAAAAAAATAAATCGCTAAATATAAAATTAATTTCATGAAAAAAATCATTCTTACCATTTCTATCTTAACAATCCTTATTTGTTCGGATATATTAAAGAGCCAGGATTTTACAAAAGTTACTAACAGCGTTGTGAGCATTGACCGCGAAGCCTCAAGGGGTGTTAACTGGATCGATTATGATAATGATAACGACCTTGATCTGTTCATTACAACCGGTTATCGTTACGGTGACGACAACCTGCTTTACCGGAATGATAACGGAACATTCGTGAGGATCTTCAATCAGCCGCTCGTCGATGACAGTCTTCCGTCCGACGGCTCAAGCTGGGCTGACTATGATAATGACGGACTTCCGGATCTTTGTGTTGTCAACTATTGGGATAAGATAAATCTTCTGTATTCAAACAAAGGAAACGGCAACTTTACATTTCAATCTTCAAGTCCGGTTTGCAATCTTCCAAGCAACTCTGAAGCATGCAGTTGGGGTGACTATGACAATGACGGATTGGTAGACCTAATTATTACAAACAGTGACGGCGCCAATCACAGAAACTTCCTTTACAAAAATACAGGCAGCGGAAACTTTGTAAAAATAGATACAGGCATCGTTGTGAATGAGATCGGAAATTCGCGCGGAGTCAACTGGGTCGACATTGACAGCGACCGTGATCTTGATCTGCTTGTCTGCCGTGAAGGAAATCAAAATGAATATCTGTACACGAACAACGGGAACGGATACTTTACAAAAGTTACCAATACACCCATTACTTCAAGCGCCGGCGAATCATGGAGCGGAAGCTGGGGTGATTACGATAATGACGGCGATCTCTTCATTGCAAATCACCTCAATCAGAAAAATTTTCTTTTCCGTAATGACGGCAACTTTACCTTTACAAAGATCATCAACGATCCCATCGTAAATGAGAACGGTTATAATTCGGTTTCCGGCTGGGGAGATTATGACAACGACGGTGATCTCGATATGTTTATTTCACAATCTTACATTCCGCCTGCATTCACACAAAAAACGATTAACAAGCTTTATAAAAATAAGCTGATGGAAACCGGCACTGCGTCCTTCGAGAAAATCACTGCAGGACAGATCGTAAATGATTCAGGTTATACTTACGGTTTCGCATGGGGGGATTATGACAATGACGGCGATCTTGATGTAGCTTGCGCAAATACACTCGGAGAAAATCAGAAGAATGCTTTGTATAAAAATGAGTTGTCAAATGGAAATAAATCGATAAGCATAAAATGTGTGGGCTCAACTACCAATAAGTCAGCTATCGGCGCTAAGGTCCGCATTAAAGCTGTTATCAACGGAAATGCTGTCTGGCAGATGCAGGAGGTTGACGGTCAATCGGGGTATTGCGGGCAAAATCTTATCCTTCATTACGGCTTGGGAAATGCTGCAGTCATTGATTCGATAAAGGTCGAATGGCCGGCGGGCGGTGACCAGTATTTTACTAATGTTGCACCGAACAAAAATGTGACAATAACTGAAAACGGTTCGCTCAATTCCGTTGACGAAAAAAAAACTGAACTTCCGGGTTCGTTCTCATTAAGTCAGAATTCCCAAACCCGTTCAATCCATCCACTGTGATTAAATATAGTCTTACAGAACACTCCTCTTATGTCATCTTATCGGTTTATGATATTACAGGCAACGAGGTCTTGAGACTTATTGATCAGAATCAGAGAGCAGGCAACTACGAAATTGAATTTAACGGAGAAGGCTTCTCAAGCGGAGTCTACTATTATAAATTATCTGTTGGTGATATTTCTGAAACAAAAAAAATGATGCTGCTCAAATAATTAAAAGTTAAAAGTTAAAAGTTGAAAGTTGAAACTTTTAACAAATCCTAAATCAAGATCAGGGTCGATTTTAAAATGAATACAAATTATAAAAAACCTATTAGATTTGTTATGAGTTTATGGTTAGAGTCAAAAAAAAGCCGGTGATATCCGGCTTTTAATAATTTATAAATGATTTAATGTTCTTTTACAGCTCCGTCATTTTCTCATACGTTTCAGGTCTCCTGTCCCTGAAGAAATGCCATGTCGATCTTACTTCCTCTATCATGTCAAGATCAAATTCTGCAATAAGCAGCTCATCATTGTCTTCAGATGCCTGCGCGAAAATCTGACCACGCGGATCTACAAAGTAAGATGTTCCATAGAACTTCCCCAGATTCCAGGGCTTTTCAGTACCGACCCTGTTAATGCATCCCATGAAGTATCCGTTAGCTGCAGCATGCGCCGGCTGTTCAAGCTTCCATAAATATTGTGATAATCCTGCAACCGTAGCTGATGGATTATAAACTATCTCAGCTCCGTTAAGCCCAAGTATCCTTGCACCTTCAGGAAAATGCCTGTCATAGCAAATGTATACCCCAACTTTGCAGTACTTGGTTTGAAAAACAGGATAGCCCAGATTCCCTGGCTTAAAAAAGAATTTCTCCCAGAATCCTGATGTATGAGGTATATGATTTTTTCTGTACTTGCCGAGATATGTTCCATCGGCATCAATTACCGCCGCCGAGTTATATAAAACCCCCGCCTGTTCTTTTTCATAGATAGGAACAATGATCACCATCGAATATTTCTTTGCATATTCCTGCATCCTTTCTATTGTAGGACCCGGTATTGACTCTGCCGACACATACCAGCTCTTATCCTGTCCCGGACAGAAATATGGTGTATTGAATATTTCCTGAAGACAAAGCACCTGCACACCTTTCTTTCCTGCTTCCTCAATGTATGGAATGTGCTTGTCAATCATAGCGTCAACAATTTCCTTGATTGTTCCTTCACCTTCGGTTTTGGGAATGCTCATCTGGATCAAACCTGATTTGATATTTCTCGGCATAAAATTTTATTAATTTTTTATTTAATTAAAACCATTTTCCTCGACGCGATCTTTTGTCCGTCAGCTATGAGCGAATAAAAATAAATTCCGCTGCTCAGACCGTCCCCAAAAAATTTAATTTCTCTGCTTCCTGCTCCGTAAAATACATTATCCAGAACAACATCGACTTGTCTGCCGGTCATATCATAAAGGAACATGCTTACGTTAGAATTTTTTGAAAGGGAAAATTTAAAGGTAGTTGAAGGATTAAAAGGGTTAGGATAATTTTGATAAAGGATATAATCTACAGGTACTTCTGCTACAGTATTCAAGCCAGTTTGAACCGCGTCAAACGCGTTGACTATTCCCCAGCCACGCTTGCTGTTAGGAGCAAAGCTGCTGTCAGCGGTGCTTCTTAATATATTTCTCACCTGAACTGGTGAAAGATTCGGATTTGCAGAAAGTATCATTGCACAAACACCGGCGACCATTGGCGTTGACATCGATGTCCCGTTCGCATAGATATATCCAACACCTCCAAGTCCGGGTCTTGCTGTATAATTACTAACTCCGAGCGCCATTACATCGGGCTTTATTCTTCCATCAGATGTCGGACCGTATGATGAAAATCCTGCCTTCTTTCTTGTAAGTAATACAGCGCCAACAGTTATCACACTATCACCGTCAGCCGGTGCATTAAGTGTATTCGGAAAGTTCTGATCTCCTTCATTGCCAGATGAAGCGACAACTATTATACCCTTACTTATAGCAATACCTGCTGCGATTGTAACTCGTGCTGTTCTTCCATCCATTGATTCCCAGGTATACGATTTGTTTGGCGGGTCAAAATTAAGATAACCTAATGACGCGGTAATTATGTCCGCTCCGAGACTGTCAGCCCATTCTGCCGCCGCGATCCAGTTGTCTTCTTCGAGTGGAATTTCAATCTGATTGTTCTCAGTTTTGGCGAGTATGAATTGTGAATTAAAAGCCGGTGCTACAAGTGCACCCGGATCATAACCGCCGATAAGTGATAATGTTTGTGTGCCGTGTCCTCCTGTGCCTAATCTTCCTGTTCCATCAGCGACTATAGTATCTCCATTAACAAAATCATAAGTCCTCAAACCTTTTTCTCTCATGCGGTTAAAACAGTTATGCGGGAGATTATCAAAGCCGGAATCAAATGATGCAATAAGAATTCCTTCTCCGGAATATCCTAGATCATGTGCGAGTGGTACGTTAATAATGTTTGATTGATTTAATGATGGTCCATAATCGATAATGCCCGAGTGGTCAGTCTGAAGATCAGACTCTCTAAGTACATTTGATGTCGTGATATTATCCGGTCGTTTATAAGTTTTTACCAATTCAATTTTTTTTACAAAATTTTGACCGGCTATCTCTTGTATCTGTTCACCGTTCGCATAACAGGAAACTGCATTGAACCATTTTGATCTTTGCTTAATGATGATCCCTGATTCTTCAAGCCCAGCTACATAATTATGATCAACAGGCAGATCCCTTTCATCAAAAAGATTTTCGCTTTTAATTCTTTTATTTCTTCTTTCGATCGATCTTTGTGTAAGATAAATTTCAGGTGAGGATAAAAGAGCGTCTGTGTTCTGCCCTTTGTCTGTAAAGCAGATCCAGACAAGATGCCTTTCATTATTTGAATTATCACGAATAGCGTTCAACAAACCGCTTTCAATTTTTACATTATTAATATCAAAACTTAAACCTGCTACTGCTGCAAATGTGACAAGTAACAATAAATTTCTTTTTCGCATTTTGGGGTAATTCATGATCTTATTTTAACAACATCATTTTTTTTGTATCGGTAAAATTACCTGTATTCAATGTATAAAAATAAATTCCACTGCTTAAGTTAACAGCGTTAAAAACGATTTGATAATTACCGGTGCTTTGCTTTTTATTAACCAATGTCGCAACTTGCTTTCCTAATGAATTGTAAACAATAAGTCTCACGTTTGACGTTTGACCTTTGACACTGTATGTGATCACTGTGCTTGGATTAAAAGGATTAGGATAATTTTGATTCAATGAAAATCCTTCCGGAACGATGCTGCCTGAAATTCCTGCGCCGGAAAGATTTCTTCCCATCTTCAGCGCTTCCCACGTATTTACAAGTCCCCATCCTCTTCTTCTGTTTGGAGCAAATGTGCTGTCCGCTGTCTGAGTAAGTAACTGCCAGACCTGTCTCGGTGTAAGATTTCGATTCGCCGAAAGTATAACTGCGCATGCGCCGGCTGTCATAGGACAGGAGAATGATGTGCCACTTCCTGAAGTATAATTTGTGTTGCCTTCACCGGGCATTGCTACTACGTTACCATTGCCAAAGGCTACGACGTCGGGCTTTACTCTTCCGTCAACCGATAGTCCGACTGAGGAAAATGATGAACGCTTCTTATCGGTATTGCATGAACCTACACAAATCACACTGTCACCATCGGAAGGTGCTCCTAATGTATTATGTGTTGAATTGAAACCTTCATTACCTGCTGAGTTACAAACTATGATTCCTTTATTAACTGCAAGGTCCGCACCTATTGTAATAATGCAACTGTCACCGTTCATCCATGTCCAGTCGTAGGATCTCACTGATCCCTGATCCATTCCGATATAGCCAAGTGAGCTGGTGATAATATCAGCTCCAAGACTGTCCGCCCATTCGGCTGCCGCTATCCAATTATCTTCTTCAAGCGGAGTTTCGCTGTCGGTGTTCTCTGTCTTTGCAAGAATGTATCTTGAACGGAATGCAGGAGAGATAAGACTTCCGGGTCTGTATCCTCCGACAAGTGAAAGTGTTTGTGTTCCGTGTGAACCTACGCCCATCTGTCCGTTCTGATCGGCTACATTTGTATCTCCGTTAACGAAGTCATAAGTTCTGAGTCCTCTTGCTCTGATCGAATCAAAAACCGGATGCGAAAGATTATCAAAGCCCGCATCAAATGAGGCGATCAGCACGCCTTCACCTTTGTAGCCGCTGTCATGTGCAATGGGACAGTTTATAAGCTCCATCTGTGACAGCGAGCTTCCGTAGTCAAGAGAATATTCAACACCGTTAGGAGTGCCTCCGTTGTCTGCATGATTTTCATCTATCGCTTCAAAATTATTTTTCAGTTCGATGTCATCCGGATTTTTCTTAAGTGATCTCACGACATCGACCTTATTCACAAAGTCAAGATCAACAAGCTGCTCAAGCTGTGTCTTTGTTACATAGCTTGAAACTCTGTTAAACCATTTCGATTTATTTTTTATTTCAATGCCTGAGCTTTTTAATTGTGTAATGTAATCGGGATTAACAGGAATGTCAGTAAAGTCAACGAGCGCGTTGGCGGGCTTGACCTTCATTCTCCTTTGAATTGCAAGCGTGGTCAGAAATTTCTCAGGATGCGAAAGCTTTGATTCAATATTGTTTCCTTTGTCATTAAATTGTATCCAGGCGAGTATTTTTTCATCTCCGGATGTTACATTCATTTCGGACATCATGCTCTTTGTGAATTTGAATTCATTGCTGAAGTTGTTGCTTCCTATAAACGCGAAAACCGTAAGCACCAGTATCGTTTTTAGCAGGTAAGCAGAAGTATTTTTCCTTTTCATTATGGGTTGGGAGTTTTTATATGTCAAGTTTTTGTGTGAGGTAAAATTAGTAAATTTATTTGTAAGAATCTAAACTTTTTTGAGTAGCAATTAATTCATTTTTTCTGTGTAAGTTAAGTTAAAAATCAAATTATACACTTAATTTGTAAAACGTTTTCTAAAAGCTCAATTGATACTTCAACCTATCAAGGAATCAAGAAGAATGGTGCTTTTAAATTAAATTAACATATCTAAAATCCAATATGTAAAATCTAATTTCTAAACAATCCCAAGTCCGATCATGGCGTCGCCGCGCTAACAAAATTCAGTGCGCTATTATATGCAAGCAAGAGATCACCTACGTCTGCAAAGCTGTCACCATTCACATCAGTAACAATATAACCCGAAGCGAAATTAATCTGGTCATTGTGAATCAATGTAAGATCACCGGCGTCTACCGTTCCGTTCTGATCGGTATCACCTTCGAACATTACCCACTTCACTCCCGCTTTCTTCAGATTATTACCGTAAGCTTTTGCGGAGTCTGTTGTAAAATTGTAATTCAGATTATATGAAGTAAATGTTTGCGCTGATTTGCTCCATGTTTCAAGAGCATTGCGGTGCACAAGCTGTAAAAAATAGCTGATGCCGTTTGCAGCATTATTAAATGTAAATGAACCGCTTCCTGATGAATTTAATATTGTCTTAGCAGCATCGATCAGATTGTAAGGCGAAATATTATTTCTGAGATTAACAGTGACGGTATCATTCACCATTGTGTTCGTACCTGAATTATAAAACCCTTCAATAAGACAAGTAAGGTTCAGTGTCTTTGGCTTTGCAAGTTTCACCGCTTCCCATGTATTTATAAGTCCCCATCCCCGGCGTCTGTTAGGTGCAAAGCTGCTGTCCGCAGTCTGCGTAAGCAGAGACCACATCTGTCTCGGAGTGAGATTGGGATTTGCTGAAAGTATGACCGCGCACGCTCCGGCAGTCATAGGGCACGAAAAAGATGTTCCGCTTCCGGAAGTATATCCGGTGCTTCCGTTCGGAGCTGCGACATAGTTATTACTTCCCAAAGCGCAGACATCGGGCTTGATCCTTCCGTCAACCGATAGTCCTACTGAAGAAAATGAAGACCTGTTCTTGCTTGGTGAATTTACAGAGCCAACACATATTACACTATCCCCGTCTGAAGGCGCGCCCAAAGTATTATGTACCGGATCAAATCCTTCATTGCCCGCGGAGTTACATACTATAATACCTTTGTTAACCGCGAGGTCAGCCCCGATCGTAATAAGACAACTATCTCCGTTCATCCAGGTCCAGTCATACGAATGTGATGATCCTATGTCCATTCCGATATATCCGAGCGAACTTGTAATGATATCAGCTCCCAGACTGTCTGCCCATTCCGCAGCAGCAATCCAGTTATCTTCTTCAAGCGGAGTTTCACTATCGGTGTTCTCTGTTTTCGCTAAAATGTATTTGGAACGAAACGCCGGAGAGATTAGATTTGCAGGTCTGTATCCTCCCACTAAGGAAAGAGTTTGTGTTCCGTGTGAACCTTCGCCCATCTGACCTGACTGATCACCAACGTTTGTATCACCGTTCACAAAATCAAATGTTCTGAGCCCCCGTGCTCTTATTGAATCAAAAACCGGATGAGCAAGATTATCAAATCCTGCATCAAATGAAGCGATCAATACACCCTGACCTTTATAGCCGCTGTCATGCGCGATCGGAGCGTTTATCATTTCCATCTGAGTAAGCGAGCTTCCGTAATTAAGCTGGTAACTTACATTGTTAGGGATGCCGTCTGAATTTTGTTCAAACTCTTCATTCGAATTCTGAAGTTCAATATCTTCCGGATTTTTTTTAAATGTACGGACAACATCAACCCTGCTTACAAAATCAATATCAACTATGTTATTCACCTGCTCCTTTGTAAGATAGCATGAAACTCTGTTAAACCACTTTGATTTATTTTTTATGTTAATGCCGGAGCGTACTAATTCGTTAATATAATCAGCATAGACTGGCACATCGGTATAATCTGCAAGCGTGTTCAATGGTTTAACCTTCTTTCTCCTTGTAATGGATTCCTGTGTGAGAAATTTTTCAGGGCGGTAGATCATATTGTCTGCGAGCACACCTTTGTCTTTGAATTCGATCCAGGCAAGGATCTTCTCACCGCTTGTTTTTGTGTTAAGCTCAGACTGTATGCTCTTACTTAGCTTGAATTCATTTCTGAAGTTGTTGCTTCCGAGAAGTGTAAATATTATGATCGTAAATACGGGTATGAAAATTTTGTAGTAAAGTTTCATGATTATTATTTTTTTAAAAATATTTTTTGATTAAATTTTTTTACATGTAAACTAAATTTATGCCTTCAATTGATTCAAAAGTCCGAAGACATCGACTTCGTCGCAGTGTGTGACAACCAATTTTTCCCTGATCTCATAAATATCTATCCCTTTCATTGAGACCAAACGCCCGGTCGCAGCAGTGTCCATAAAATTTCCAAGTTGAGTCCCTGTCAAAATCCATCTCACAGCTACTTTCTCATCATCAGCAATAATATCCTTTATTGTATATTTGGCATCAGGGAAAGCTTTAAAGATAATTTCAAGTCGTTGACGCACACCATCTCTGCCCTGAGACTGGTCTTGTCATCAGATCCTGCTCATAATATCAGCACTGATTATTTCATTTATCGAATCCGGATTTGCACGATTCAGGACATCGTTAAATAATTTTCTGATCAATTCCTTGTTGAATTCAACCGACATAAAGTCATTTACAATAAGTTAGCTTTAATACTCATTTTAGTAAATGCATTCAGTGTGTGCTGACGAGATCAAATACTCCGACAATATATGTTACTCAAGCAGGACAGGTTTATATGCTGTAATATTATTCTGACATAAATGTAAACATTACAGGAAGTTGCCTGAAAGTTCAAGGTGGTGATACAACGAGATATAATATCGCACTTGGTATGGGGACAGGATATAATAATGTCCTTACTGAAGTGAAGGCGACGCGTCCGAACTATCTTGAGCTGAGTATATACGGCGGGGATCCTGCAGGTCTTAAATGGTATTAAATTCAAAACATACTTGACGCTACAGGAATGAATAACAAAGGAAACAGTTCAAGAACTTTTCCATTCGGCTTAATAAAATAGTTTTGATATTAAGTTGATTTGATATCATTTATCAGGATCAACCATACTTAAGCTTTACAATTAAAGTAATAGATACGAAGATAAAAGAAATGATATTGGCTAATATCAGAGGCAGGTCGTTGATTGCAAATCCGTAAACGATCCAGATAAGAACACCTGTCTCGAGCATCACAAGCATTGGCAATGAGAGGTCTTTTGTATGACGTGATTTGATCGCGCGTATTGATTGGGGAAGAAATGCAAACGTCGTAAGTGAGGCAGCAACAAGTCCGATTAATAGTGTTGTATTCAATTTACGTGTGGCACATTTTAATTCATTTAAAATTTTTAGATACTACTATTATGTGCCACACGTATCTCTATATAATTTTTCAGGTTATCCTTCTGTATTCTTTCCTGCTTCATTGAATCCCTTTCTCTTACCGTTACAGTGTTATCTGTCAGAGTATCCGAATCGACAGTAATGCAG
>Ga0105044_10001034_pt1 | contig 36198 bp, 31 predicted proteins | sample MAT01_FD_78092 | JGI IMG/M metagenome (GOLD analysis project Ga0105044, IMG submission 78092) | Freshwater microbial communities from Lake Fryxell liftoff mats and glacier meltwater in Antarctica - MAT-01 | ecosystem: Environmental > Aquatic > Freshwater > Ice > Liftoff microbial mat | place...
TGGCCCCGACAATTAATTCTTCCAATTGAATGGTAAAAAGACTGGCATTTAAATATTCCGATGAAACAGGGATGAAAGGAATAATGAAAGCTGTAAAGACCAATCCAATTATCAGAAATCGGTTTGCATTAAAAAACGTAAGATTTTTAAAAAGCAAGTGGTACGCTGCCGCGAAAAGGAGCAGGTAAAGGTTGATTTCAAATACGTAGGTCAGCCAGGAATTCATCATTTATCGTTTTTAGCGGTTTCTATGATTCGAAGGATTTCGTCAAGTTGGTTCGCATCAATATTTTGATCTTTCACAAAAAAGGAGAACATTTTTGAAGCCGATCCACCGAAATAGCCTTCCACCATTCTCGACATACTAAATGTTCGGTAGTCATCTTTGGGAATCAGCGCATGGTATTGATGGCTTTTGCCAAAAGCTTCGTGCGCTACAAAACCTTTGGTTTCCAAAATCCGCACGATGGTGGAAACGGTATTGTATGCCGGTTTTGGATCGGGAAATCGCTCCAGAATATCTTTTACAAAGGCTTTCTGCAGATCCCAAAGGATATGCATTACTTGTTCTTCAGCCCGGGTTAATTCTTTCATGAAACAAATGAACTAATAATTTAGTTGACAAACTAATTTTTTAGTTAACAACTTTTGAACGCGTCATTGTTTCATATCTCTCTTCGCAGAATTTCTTTGGGTTCCAATCCTACCGTAAAGTTGAAAAGAATCGCACTTGACTACCGCGAATAGATGGTGTATATTGTGCGCACCAAATATTTAACATCGCTACCAGCGAATTAACCATTTAATTGATGCTTAAAATTCTATCCGTTTGTTTAATCCTGTTTGCATTTTCCTCAGCCCAGGTCTTTTCTCAGGAAACCCCTTACGTCGAAGGTGAACTAATCATCATGCTGCACAAAGGCATTTCTCCTGATATCATTTCTTCCCGACACAATGCAGACCCTTTGATGGACAATGGCCTGAAGCATGTTGAAATGCTTTCAGAATTGTCGAATATTCATTTGTTTTCTTTCAATCCTGCCGTTATCGCGGATTCCAAAATTCTTAAACTAATTACCAACGACAAAATGGTGAGAGCCGTTCAGTTCAATCACTTTGTTCAGGAAAGAAATTTGCCCAATGACCCACAATTGGGCTCTCAATGGCACCACGTTAATGGAAACGATAAAGACATCGACAGCGATTTGGCGTGGGACATTACCACAGGGGGCACCACAGCCAATGGTGACGAAATAGTTGTATGTGTAATTGAACCAGGAGGTTCGAATTACAATCATGTGGACCTTATTGACAATCATTGGAGGAATACAGCGGAAATTCCCAACAATGGAATCGACGATGATGGCAATGGCTATGTGGACGACTACGATGGTTGGAGACCTTCTACCAATTCTGATAACGTACAAACCGGAAGCCACGGTACGTCTGTGTCAGGAATGATAGGAGCAAAGGGAAACAACGGGAGCGGCGGAGCCGGCGTGAACTGGAATGTGAAAATCATGCAGGTTCAGGTCAGTTCACTTACTGAGTCAAATGTTATCGCTGCGTATGCTTACCCTCATGCCATGCGGAATATTTACAACAACACCAGTGGTGCGCAAGGAGCTTTTGTAGTCGCGACCAATGCTTCTTGGGGAATAGACAATGCGAATCCCCTAAACTATCCGGTGTGGTGTGGTTATTACAACGACCTTGGAGAAGTCGGAATCCTGAATTGTGGTGCCACTGCCAACAACAATGTGAATATTGACGTGGTCGGCGATATGCCCACAGGATGCAGCAGTCCTTATATGGTGTCTGTGACAGCAACCAACAACAATGACCAGAGAACTTTTTCAGCTTATGGAGCTACAACCATCGATCTTGGTGCACCGGGTAGTTCTGTGTATCTCCCATCGGGAAGTTCTTCATACAGCAACACGAGCGGCACTTCTTTTGCCAGTCCTTGTGTAGCCGGAGCCATAGCCATGGTTTATTCGGCGCCATGCAGTGATCTCGCCGCCCTGGCGCTTTCTGACCCCCAGGCTGCGGCCGACAATGTGCGCAACTACATATATGATGGGGTTGATCAGGTGGCGCAGCTAGCCACCCAAACTGTCACGGGAGGAAGATTAAATGTGAAAAATGCGCTGGACCTCGCCATGGAAGATTGCGGTGGTTGCAATGCCCCTTATCCTCAGGCAGCAAACCTTAATTCGATGGTACAATCCAATGGCGTCATGCTGAGCTGGAATCCCATACCTGGGTCGATCGGATGCCAGATACAAGGAGGTTTGGCAAATGGATCAGGCAATCAGCTTTTTCAGATAAATATGCCCGAATTGGCTCAATTTTTTGTCCCTTCAATTCAGTTGCCTTTGGCAGGAGAGCAATACCGATGGAGGGTGAGATGTGGCTGTTCGGTTAATCCGCTTGTGGTTGGACCGTGGACGCCTTATCAGTTCTTCTTCTGGCCAGTTTCTGGTTCCAAATCGATTTCCAGCGACTTTTCTCAGCCGGACTTGCAACTTTTTCCGAATCCAAGTTCGGGAAAACTGGCAGTGAACTACGCTGTCGCGCAAACATCACCCGTCACCATTCAGATTTTTAATATGGTCGGCCAGATCGTTCATTCGGAAGTAAGGACCTTAGAGTCCGGAATGCGTGAAATACGGTTGGATCTTTCAAGTCTTACCGCTGGCGTTTATCTGTTTCAAATAGCTGCACCATCGCAAGCATCTGAAACTGCCAGATTAATTATTACAAGATAAGTTTGTCCGCTGGTTAATCTTCACGGCACATCATTTTTCGAAATGTTGTTCGTGTATTGACCATTTCATAATCAATTATTTAGAATCGACACGATGAAAAAATCTCTGCTTACCTTATGTATTTGCTCAGCTGTTTTATTTGGAAACACGGTGAATGCCCAAACGATGAGACATATCGCTCCCATGAGTTCTTTGTCAAAAACCACTTTGGCGGAAGCCGAAATTCGCGTGCTGCAAGTCCCGGATTTGAAAAATCTAAGTCTCGAGGATGAACAAACAATGAAGGATCACTCTGGACCATGGAGGTTTGGCTATCCTACTGAGATTGCATTGGACATCAATGAATTTGGAACATGGGAAGAAGCTTACGGTGGTGGTCGTATATGGCGGGCCACATTTACGGCAAAAGACGCGCTGACCATGAACGTGTTTTTCGATCATTTCTTTTTGCCGGAAGGCGCCACGCTCCATGTGTACAATGCCGATCAATCAGTGATAGATGGTGCCTACACACACCACAACAATCAGCCGGATTTTCTACTGGCCACTTTGCCAATGCAAAGCGAAAGCATCACCGTAGAATATTTTGAACCGGCTGACAAAACAGGGGAAGGCCAGATTACAATCGGCTCAGTCATTTACGGATACCGTGCGATTCAGCCATTTTTTGATTCTGTTTTGGCGGAAGCCAAGGGGCTCAATGATGCTGGTGCCTGTAATTATGACACCAAGTGTTCCACCCTTTCCGGAAATCCTTTTGGATCGCCAGGTGAGTGGAACGAACAGATCGCTTCTGTAGGTATTATGATGAGCGGTGGCTCTGGGTTTTGCTCAGGTGCTCTCGTAAATAATACGTCAAATAATGGTACGCCTTATTTCCTTTCTGCAAATCATTGCGGTACATCAGGCGGTGGAGGAATCACCTTCATGTTTGGATGGGAATCGCCAACAGCCATTTGTGCAACCAATGGAAACAGTTCAAATGGCCCGACCAACAAGACGATCAATGGTGCTACGCTCCGGGCCAACCGAAGTGGCTCAGATTTCGCCTTGTGGCAATTGAATTCAGCTATTCCACTTTCGTATAATGTGTATTATGCAGGATGGGACAGGTCTGGAAATCTACCAACTGCCGTAACTGGAATTCACCATCCGCGTGGAGATGTGAAAAAAATCTGTTTGGATACGGATGGTCCTTACCAATCTACAGCCGGTGGTGCCCAGGTGTGGTGGATCGATGCATGGGAATTTGGTGTGACCGAACCAGGATCCTCAGGTTCACCAATTTTTGATCAAAATAAACGTATCGTGGGTCAACTTTATGGTGGACTTGCGGCTTGCTCCGGAACTTCCAACAATGGATCGTATGATTACTACGGACGATTTAATGTGTCATGGAATACCGGGACAAGTGTCTCCAGCCGATTGAAAGAATGGCTCGATCCGCTTAATCAAAATCCACTGGTTTTGGATGGGTACAACCCGAACGCACCAGCCGTAAATTTTGATGCAGCGCTCATAGCGGTTGAAAATCCGGAAGGCATTTACTGCGAGCAATCTGCTTTCGTTCCTGTTGTTGCCCTATTGAATGCGGGTGCAAATAACCTCACCTCTGTAACAATTAACTATAATATTTCAGGCCAGGCAACTTCCAATTATGTTTGGTCAGGCAATTTAAGTACGGGTGCAACCGCATCTGTTATCTTGCCTTCTGTATCAGTTTCAACTTCTGGTTCTTACGTATTCTCTGCTGTTGTCACCGCCACCAATGGTCAAACGGATCAAAATCCCTCGAACAACTCAGCCAGTTCTACTTTTGATGCGGTTCTTGATGGACAACAGGTATCGCTCGATATCCTTCTTGATTGTTGGGGATCTGAAACCACCTGGCAAATTGTACCCTCCGGAAGCGCTACACCACTGACCACTGGCGGACCTTACACCAACGGCGCGGGAGGCACCACTGTTTCATCAGAATTTTGCCTCGCCCCCGGATGCTACACATTCACCATTTTCGACAGTTTTGGAGATGGTCTCGCCGGTGCTGAGTATACCTTCTGCGGTGCGGATGGAAATTATACCATAACCGGTGCTGGTGGAGCTGTTTTGGTGAGTATGCCAGTCGCTAATTTCGGTTCTCAGGCTGTGCATACTTTCTGTGTGGAAGAGGACGATCCCACAGTGCCATGCACAACGCCCTATCCCCAGGTTACTGGCTTGACGTCTTCGGTGCAGGCAAATGGAGTGGTCTTGTCATGGAACCCAATTCCGGGATCCCTCGGATGTCAGATCGAAGGCGGATTAAACGGTTCTTCCGCTTTGCAGCAATTTCAGGTTATTCAAAATGATTTATCCACGTTTTTTGTGCCAGCAGGTCAATTGCCATTGGCTAATCAAACTTACAGATGGCGCGTGCGTTGCGGTTGTTCGTTAAATCCACCCATTGCTGGTCCCTGGACTCCGTTTTCAACCTTTTTCTGGCCTTTTAACGCCAAGTCTGCTTTTGGCGAAACTTCTCTTTTGATGTATCCCAATCCGACAACAGGGAGCATTCAATTGTCTTATCTATCCGCAATGGATGGGAAAGTGGATCTGCGCATCTATGACCTCATGGGTCGTTTGGTGCACGCTGAAAACCGCTTGGTACGCGAGGGCAATACCGATATCCTAATGGATATGGGTCATCTTATTCCGGGCATGTATATGGTCGAAATTTTGGCTGGTGCCAAAAAAGAAACCGGAAGATTTGTTCTGAGTAGATAATTTTTTTTTGAAACAGCCAACCGGACTTTTTGAAATCGAATCATTGATTTCAGAAAGTCCGGTTTTTTTTTAGTCTTATTTCTGTGAGAATAAATTTACAACCGCCTGTAGCGCATCTTGCGGAATAACATGGGCACCGGAAAACCGGTGCCAGGTGGGATCAATTGCGAGGGCAGACAACTGTTTTTTGGTTTCTTTTATATTTTCTTGCGTGATAAAGGGGTCATCCGCTCCGGAAGTGCAGATGGTATGGATATTTTGAAATGCATTTGTGGATCGGACCGGCTCGAGATCGGGTGGAAATGAACCTGCCCAGAAAACCGCAATATCCGGTCGATGCGCACCCATCGTGATCCATCGTGATATCGTTGCGACACCTTGAGAAAAACCAAAGGCGACGATTTGTTGCTCGGTATTTTTCGCGGAAGCGCCGCTGTGCTCAAATACCGAATCCAGAAAACGCACGTAGTCTTCGATGTCATCCAGACGGGCTTCTTTGGTCATCCAGGTGGCGCCAACCCGGCCGGAAAAACCATCGAGGTAAAACCGGTGCAGGCCTTCCGGAGCTACAACGAAGTGCAGCTCTGGATCGAGTCCGCGGAAATTATTGATAAAATATTTTCCCAATTGTCCATATCCATGGCAGGCGAACCAAATGTATCTGGCACTGGTTATATCGTTGCCGTAGGTATAGTATCGGGCTTTTTTGGAAATTTGCAGTTCATGTTCAGCTTTAATCATGCCCAAAATTAGGTTTTCAAAATTGGAATTATGTCAGCAGATTTTTTTCAGCAGATTTATCAGAAAATATTCGGAAAAGAGGAAGGAGCATCAAATCAGCCTTTCGTGAGTGAGGCTGTCGTGCGCAATGCGGCCTTTTTGAAAAAATATGAAATGTGGAAAAGCTCGGTGAAATTTCGAGAAGCGCTTGAATTTCTAAATGTCCACTTTGCTCAGGCAAAATTAGAGGGAAATATTCCGGAAATGGGCTTTTTCTCCTATCGAAGTGCGCAGTCCAATGGGTTTTATTTCAATCAATTATCCGGAATTCCAAACGAACATTTTGTTTTTTTATTCGATTACTTTCGTGAAAAAGTGCTGGAACAAAATTACCAGCTTTACACCAGCGATCGAAAGTATGACGAGAAGCCAAAAGGAATTGAATGTGTTGAAAGACACTATTTAAAGCCCAATTTAATGAGAAATCAGCAGGTGCCCGTCGATCAACTTTACGGCAATGTACTAATAGAGTGGTATAGCTACGATGGAGAGACAGCTTATCTCAAGCTGATGGCCAATGTTTATTCGGACAGAAACTATACGAGACCGTTGGATTTTGATGATTTGGTGGAAAAATTATTCGATCCCTCGGATATTGGTCTTAGCTGATCACCCGCTTATAATGTTCGTATTGGGCAAGGATTTTTTTGACGTATTGGTACGGTTCTTCCCCGCGACAGTAGCCGTATTTCACGACATCGGCCTGATAAAATTCGCTTTGAGATTTGAGTAAAATGCATTCCGCAACATGGGCTTCCCATTTTTGCGGATTGTAACCAAGCGATAGGGCAAGGTTTGAGGCGTCCGTTACGTGTCCAAGACCGACATTGTATGAGGCCAGAATGAAGTGCATTCGCTGTTCCGGATCAAATACGCGTTCTTTCCAGTAATCGTCGAGCCAGCTGATGTAAAGAATGGCGGCCCGGATATGTGCCTCGGGAGACGATGAGGTATCAATGCCATAAACAGCCGCTGTCGCAGGCATAAATTGCATCAAACCAAAAGCCCCGGCCCATGACCTCGCATCTTCCTGAAATTTGCTTTCCTGATACATCTGAGCGGCCAAAAGGCGCCAGTCCCAATCAATAATTTTGCTGTATTCTTTCAGAATTTCATCGTAATCAGAAATTCTATTTCCCTTCAGGGAAGAATATTCGCTATTAAACCTGTCCCATTGCTCTTTGGAAGCTTTGAAATACTTGCTGTAAATGTATGCATGCACAGATTTTTTCCGATCCTCGTCAAACCATTCATTCACGGCTGCGAGCAAATCAGGACTGTTCTTTCGCATGGCCCATGCAATTTGTTGGGGAAAACTGAGCTGTACCGAGATGTCGAGATTGGGATAATAGGTGGCGTTCAACCGGGCAATGTTGTCGTCGGCAACCGTAAAGTCAATATCGCCGGCTGCGACTTTTTTAATGAGCTTTTCGGTGTCGATATATCCCGGTACGGGTACGATTTCGATGTCGCCACCGATTTCGTTTTGCAGGTTTTTGAGCCTGCTGAAAAAGGAAGATGATTTGTTTACGTAAACCTTTTTTCCAATCAGGTCAATGGGACCGGTTACGATCTTTTTGTTGAGTTCATCGAGGTTCATCGTTTCGTATCCTTCCGGATTTCTTTGCACCAGCACTTGTCTCGTAAAATTGTACGGTTCGCTGAATCGCGCAAGCCGCAACCTGTCCTTTGTGATAGCCAAATTGCAGGCAATGATATCTCCTTCTCCTTTGTTGAGCAGGTCAAACATGGCATTCACGTCGGGTATAATCCGAATTTCCAGTTCAACTCCCAGGTGGTTGGCAAAACGTTTGAGCAATTCATACTCATAACCCATGGCCTGACCCCGATACACGCAATAAGAAGTGGAACTGTTTAATGTAAGTGCAGTGAGAACACCTTTTTCCCTGATGGCATCCAAATCAAATTGAACAGGATCCACGCTGAGCTGGTCGGCTGTAGCCAGATTTACGCGTTCCTTCACGGTGACGTCGTACTGACAGGATAGCATAATGACCACCGAAATGAGCATTGCTTTTTTAAGCCCGGTATGACGTTTTTCTTTTGGCATAGGCCCATTTGCTTCGGAGCAAGTTCTCTTTACGGTAGATAATCGCGAAAGTTTCTATTCGCTGCGATATAAAATTTCCGAAAGGCCTATCAAACCTGAAAAGTTATATATGATTCGGCATGTGCGAGTACAAAAAAACCTGGATGCGATTACTGTTTTTTCCTGACTTCCAGAACCAATTCAGGAAAAAACTGATCAAAATGCAATTTCATCTCATCGAAATGGAGACGGAGGGGTTCAAGGCTGTTTTCCATGTTGGACAGAAAAGTGGCCCGGCGGGAAAGACCTTTGAGCGAACGATCAATCCCAGATAAATGCGCATAATTTTCCAACCATCCATGAAGTTCCATAAAGTGCAGTGTGCGCAAGGCTTTCATATTCATCACCTCATTTCTGGACTGGAGCAGGGTGTAAACTTTTTTGGCGAAAGCCGGAAGTGGAAGCGGATGATAAAGGGGCCAATCCACCGCCAGAAAATGATCGTAATAAACGTCCTGGACCACTGCCGCGTATTTGCCAAAGTATGGGTATAGCTTTTTCCTGGTGTCCAGCACGAGCGGATGGCAATCGGTGAAGGTATCGATGAAGCGGTGCAACAGGATACCTTGTTTGATCTGCTCCGGATAGATTTCAAAATCCTTTCCGCGAATCGTATCGGCAATGAAATTACCAACCATCAGGCTCTCATTGTCGAAAGACAGATATTGATGCGCCAGGAAATTCAAAACCGTTGGGGTATAATTAGCAAAATCGCCGTTCGTGTAAAGTGGTCCAAAATAAGCTTATTTCGGCATATCTTCGCGCTGCATGAGCGACGAAAAGACAATATACTGGCTTACACAGGTGGGTGGATGGTTTGGATTCATCCTGCTTATTCTGTTTCAAAATTTTTCGGAGGGTAATGTTGACATCGGCATTATCAAGGTTCTTGTTGTCAACTTTCTGCTGGGTATCGGTTTGTCACATTTTATGCGGCATATTATTGTTCAATTTGGCATGTTGCAAATGAAAGTCTTACGGGTCATGCGCCGGGTCGTCGTACTTTCTTTCATATTTGGCATCCTGGCGTCGTTTATTTACGCGCTTATTTCAGATCTTTTCTTTTTGGATGTGGAACAGATACTGGCACCTCCGTACACCTTGATTTTACAACTCATTTTCCCTTTCACCATTATTTTTCTTTTTTGGAATATTCTTTATTTCGCTTCCATTTATTTGAAAAATTATGAAAGAGAAGAGGTGAAAAATCTCCGGCTCACAGCGTCCATGAATGAAGTGGAGTTAAACAATCTCAGGGCGCAACTGAATCCCCATTTTATGTTTAATGCGCTCAACAGCATTCGGGCACTGGTAGACGAAAACCCCATTCAGGCTAAGAAAAGTATCACGCAAATGAGCAATATTTTGCGCAACAGCCTTGTATCCGGCCGGAAGAAATTTGTGGAAATGAGTGAAGAGCTTCGCATGGTTCAGGATTATCTCAGTCTGGAAAAAATTCGGTTTGAAGAAAGACTGAGCTTTGAAATTGAAATTCCGGAGGAGCTTTATAAAGCGTCCATTCCGCCATTGCTCGTCCAAACATTGGTGGAAAATGCAGTGAAACACGGTATCAGCGACTTACCGGAAGGCGGAAAGATATGGATTCACGCAAAAAATGTGGGTGATGGCAATCTCATTATAATGGTTTGCAACAGCGGAAAATATGATCCATTGAAGCCCAGAAGAAAAGACAGTCATGGCATCGGATTGACCAACTCGCGCCGTCGACTCAACTTATTGTTTGGTGATAAAGCCAACCTTGAAATCTTTAATGAAGATGACAGGGTGATTTGTAAAATAACAATGCCTCTTTTAATTAACCAATTCACTACCCATGAAAACGATAATTATTGACGACGAAAGACTCGCGCGGAAAGAACTTCAGAATTTGTTGGCAAAACATCCAGAAATTGAGGTAATTGGTGAATGCGCCAACGCCGAAGAAGCCCGGATTATGATCGAGAAGGAACATCCCGATCTCATTTTTCTTGACATTCAAATGCCTGGGAAAACTGGTTTCGAATTGCTTGATATGCTCGAATACACCCCGAAGATTATTTTTGTGACGGCTTATGATGAATATGCCATCCGCGCTTTTGAAGTGAATGCTTTGGATTATCTTTTGAAACCTGTAGAGGATTTTCGATTGGATGAGGCCATTAAAAAGCTGAGCAAAAATGAGCATTCTGTATCTGATGATCAATCGGAGAGAGAAGAGGAGATTGTCAATGAAGGCAAATTGACACTTGATGATCAAATTTTTCTCAAAGACGGTGAAAAGTGCTGGTTTGTATCCTTGAGGGATATTCGGGTTTTTGAATCGGAGGGAAATTATGTACGGGTGTATTTTGAAAAATACAAACCGCTCATTTTAAAAAGCCTCAACAACCTGGAAAAAAGATTGGATGAGAGAGAATTTTTCAGGATTAACCGAAAGTTCATTGTCAATTTGAAAGAAATTATCCACATTGAACCTTGGTTTAATGGCGGTTTACAAATTAAGTTGAAAAGCGGCGAAAATCTCGAAGTATCGCGACGTCAAGCGACACGATTTAAGGATTTGTTGAGCCTCTGAATCGTCTTTTAAACCACGACTTGTTGAAAACTGAAATTTCTTGTCTTTATTTGTTTTAGACTTGTCTGTCATAATTCCCGGTTCGTAGAAATTACCTTGACATTGCGAACAAAATGTAGAACTTTCGTTCAGATTTTTGTGTATTACTTACAGATTCTCTGAGCTACTGAATTATGGAATTACTTTTACGCAGACCAACCAAAACAACACCCTATGTCCATCTTGACAACGGATCGGGTACTTATATTATTGCAGGCAGATCAATTCCGATTGACGCTGAGCTTTTTTATAATCCTATTCTCAACTGGATTGAGAATTTGATGGATGCTCCCCCCGCGAGAATTCAATTTTGTTTCAGATTTGATTTTTTCAATATCGCGTCGTCCAAGCGCATTCTGTTCATTCTATACAAACTTGTAGAACTCCAAAAAGCTGGTAGTTCCGTCTCTGTAAACTGGATGTATGAGAAGTTTGATGAAGATATGCTCGAAATAGGACAGGATTACTCGTGTATGATAGACGAACTGACTTTTAAATTTGAATTGTATGACCTCACCGAGCTCAACGAATCAAGAATGTTGAAGTTTGGATAAAGCAACCTCTTTTGAGGCGCAATGCTTGCAAAGCCGTTTGAATCAAATAAGCTCCGAAAGGGGTTTTTTTGTTTTTGTATAAACCAGTTCCTGGATATCCGACAAAATCAAGAACCTGTTTACTTCCGCCATTTAATCATCCTCTTTTTTATCTTTGCGCCTTTATCAATCCTATGCGCATCGTAAAAGAGATTTCCCATCCGCGATTTAAGATCACCGTATTTTCATGGAACAACAAGTACATCATCAAAATTGAGGATGCGCATCTCGAGCAGATTTACAAGATCGATGAAGGCCAGGTTTCAGGCTTACACGAAATCGAACAGATGATGAATACGCCTTTTCTTCTCAAGGTGCTTGAACGTTTTGCCGCCATGGGTGCTGATTTTAACGATACCTGGAGAAATCGCTATAAGACCAAAACTGAACAATAGATAAATTATGAAATTTCAATCCACCCTTCAATTATTTTCCTTCCTTGCGCTGATTGGTGCAGTGAGCGCGTGCAATCAGGATGGTTCAGATAATGAAACTATAACTGAGAAAACTTCGCGCTCCTCATCTGATACTTTGGGCAGCAGTGGATTCCGTGTTGCATTTATTTACGGCGATACCATCAATGAAAAATACAATTTTCTCATCGATGCGCAGGATGAATTGGAGCAGGAGAGTAAACTAATGGATGAGCGTCTCCGCAAAAAATTACAGAGAGCAGAAGGTCGCGCCCGTGAACTTCAGCAGCAAGCAGGTACCATGACGCAAATGCAAATGCAGGAAGCCCAACTCGAATTGCAAAACCTCGACCTGGAAATGCAACAATTTCAGGAATCGCTGGCCAATGAATTCAGGCAACGCGAGGTAAAATTGCAGGAACAATATGTGAATAAAGTGGATTCTTTTCTCCTGCAATTTAACAGCAACGACCGATTTGATATGATCCTAAACTTCCAGCGCGGTGGTAATCTTCTATGGATGAATGATGCCTTCGATATTACGGATGAGGTATTGGATGGATTGAATGCGGCTTACATCCCGGAAAAAACGACTGAACCCGCTTCCAAACCTCAGAAATAGTCACATGTTTAAAATTGCCGAAGAGAAACGCAGACAGAATATTGCAGAATATTTGCTTTTTGTTTGGCAGATGGAAGATTTGTTGCGGGGTTTGGATTTTGACATGAAAAGATTGGTGGACGAAATCCTGGCATCCATTGACGATGAAGATGAGCTGGGTGAGAATATTGGTTGGTTTCAGAAAATGATCAATTCCATGAAATCTTCGCGGTTGCAGGTGAGCGGACACCTTCCGGAAACCTATGAAATTCTGAATGAACTGCAACTTTTGCAGCACACGCTGCTCAATGTCCTTGGTGATGCCAATTTCAAAAAATACCACGCTGCTGCAAAACCTGTCATTGAGGAATTTCGGCTGAAAGCGGAACAGATTCCACGCGGGGACATTGAAACGGCGCTGACGGCCGTTTACGGCATACTCACCCTGAAACTCGCCGGCAAAGAAATCAGCGCAGAAACAAAAGAGGCTGTGAGCACACTCACAGCCTATCTGGCTCAATTGGCAAGGTCTTATCATGCCATGAAACGGGGTCAGCTTCCGCTGAATAATTAATTTGGTTTACTTGAAATACCTGAAATCCTCGCCAGATTTGATGGTGAGCAGACTTTCGTAAATCAATTTAATCACGTTTTCCACGTCCTCTTTTCGGGTCATTTCCACGGTGGTATGCATGTAGCGCAAGGGAAGTGAAATCAAAGCAGAAGCCACGCCTTTTCCTGAATATGCAAAGGCATCCGTATCTGTGCCTGTACTTCTGCTGACAGCTGCTCTTTGAAAGGGAATTTTTTTGTCCTGAGCAACGCCGATAATTTTCTTCAAAAGATTGTTTTGAACCGCAGGTCCATAACTCAATACCGGACCTTTACCACTGTGCAAATCACCCTGTTCAATTTTATCAATCATGGGCGTTTGCGTATCGTGACATACATCGGTCACAATAGCGACATCGGGTTCAATCGTCCGGCTGATCATTTCAGCACCCCGCAAGCCTATTTCTTCCTGCACGGAATTCACGACGTAGAGTGTATAAGGCAATTTTTTCTTGTTTTTGTGCAGCAACCTGGCTACTTCCGCAATCATAAAACCGCCCATGCGGTTGTCAAGCGCCCGGCCTACGTAATAGCGGTCATTCAGGGTCATAAAACCATCTTCAAAAGTGATCACACAACCCACATGTACACCGAGTTCTTCCACTTCTTCGCGTGTGACGCATCCACAGTCGAGAAAAATATTTTTCATGCTTGGCGCTTCATCTTTGGCACCTGGTGCAAGATTTCTTGTATGGATGGCCGGCCAGCCAAAGACGGCCCGTACGGGACCTTTTTCGGTGTGTATAATCACGCGCATGCTCGGCGCTATCATGTGGTCTGAGCCACCATTCCGTCGCAAATAAATAAATCCTTTGTCGGTAATGTAATTTACAAACCAGCTGATTTCATCCGCATGGGCTTCGATTACCACTTTGTATTTTTGACCGGGATTAATCACAGCTGCCACCGAACCGTAAATATCCGTTTGGTATGAGTCAATATATGGTTTTAGATAGTCGAGCCAGATTTTTTGACCTGCGCTTTCAAATCCGGTAGGAGATGCGTTGTTCAGATAGTTTTCTAAAAACGAAAGGGAATCTTTTGTCAAAAGTGATTTTTCGGCCATTGTATGAAATTAATTTCGGCAAAATTAAGGTTTTCTATTCAGGGATTGAAAGATCGAGGCGCTCAAGGACTGAAGTTGCTCACATCTTTTTAACTTAAATTCAATTCGCACAAAACGAGTTGTATGGGCAGGATTTCCTAACCAATTTTCATTTAATTCGTAGGTGATTTACCCCGCGCATGAAAGTGTCTGCATTTTCATACAAAATCCGTGCGATCGCGCCCGGTTTAAAAAACCTTAAACTAAAATCAGCTACCATGTATTTCAAACATGCTTTACTGTTTCTTGTCGGTTCTTTGCTGTTTCTGATGGTTCAGGCCCAAGAAGATACGGTGATGGTCACCATTGCTGCCGATACCCTAAGCAGTGACCAACAAGAAGGTGGGATTTCCGTGAAAGCCCTCGAATTCTACAACACCGGTCTGGCCAGCTATGAAAATAATGATCTGGAATCGGCCATCCAAAATTTTACGGAAGCCGTTGCAGCGGAGCCCAATTTCGCGAAAGCGATCTACAACCGCTCAGCAGCTTACGTGAAGCTTAAGCGATACGAAGAAGCCATTGCAGATTATGATCAATTTATTCTTTTAGCCGATACGGCGCGGGAAGTTTATTTTCTTCGTGCCCGGGCATACCATCTTTCGGGAAATGAAGAGGCGGCCATTGCGGCTTACGCAGAGGCCATTGAGCGGGGAGCGCACCGCGAATCGGCCAGTTTATATCGGGCGGAACTCAATTTCCGGAAGGGAAATTTTAGCGAAAGCGAAGCAGACTATACCATTGCCATCCATACCAATCCGGAGAATGCACAGGCTTATCACGACAGAGGAAGCATTCGGAAATTGCAGGAAAAATTCCAGGCTGCAGCCGACGACTACAACCGTGCGATTCAAATCAATCCGCGAATGGCCCTCGCGTATAACAATCTCGGGGCGGTATACCGGAAAATGAATAAACTGGAGGACGCACTGGCAGAATACAATCAGGCCGTCAGGCTGGAGTCAAATAATGTTCTGGCTTTAAACAACAGAGGTTATACCCACTTTTTGATGGGTGCCTATGATAAAGCGGAGACTGATTTTTTGAAAGCCGTTTCTCTCGATCCGAAATATGCCTATGCGCACAACAATTTGGCGAGCGCTTACATCAAACAAAAACGCTATCCCGAAGCCATCACCAGCGCCACAGCGGCATTGGCTATTGATCCGGAATACGGTTATGCTTATCTCAACCGCGGGATAGCCCGGGAAATGGTGCGCGACATACCGGGCGCCTGCTCGGATTGGAACAAAGCGGTGTCAATGAATATTCCCAATGCAGATACTTACCGTTCGGCACCATGCAAATTCCAGAATCAATGAAAAAGGTTTTTAGCATCGTACTCGCCCTCATTTCTTTGAACGTATTTGCGCAAAGAGATATACCATTTGAAAAGGAATTTTTTGAGAGCAAAAAAGATGGTCTCAAAATCGCCAAAGACCACATAAAAAGTGGAGATAAAATATTCAATGGTGGAAATAACAGTTATTTTAATTTGGCAGTAAAACATTATCAGGCGGCTTATGATTTTAATCCTGACAATGCTGAAATTAACTATAAACTCGGGGTGTGTTATCTTTACTCACCGGTGAAAAGTAAAAGTCTCAAGCACATCGAAAAATCTTTTCAGCTGCGACCCGATTACGACGCGTATAATATTCATTTCCTGCTCGGTCGCGGATATCATTTAAATGGCAATTGGGACAAGGCCACCGTGGAATTTGAAAAACAATTGGAAGTTTTGCGCGGTCAAAATGGGCAGGAAGCAGAATTTAAAAAGATCAGAAAATTCATGGAAGAAGCAGGACATGGGAAGGTGCTTTCGCAAAATCCTGAACGGGTATGGATCGACAACCTCGGTCCAAAAGTCAATTCCCAATCGCCGGAATATGCCCCATTGATATCCACGGATGAAAGTCTTTTGATCATTACCGCCCGACGCGAAAATTCGGTGGGCGGACTCACGGACGATATGGACGCTCTGCCGTTTGAAGATGTGTATTACAGTCGCAATGCCGGTGGCGAATGGAGCCCTTTGATGAACGTTGGCGAGCTTGTAAACAGCAGCGGCCACGATGCCAGCAGCGGATTGTCACCTGACGGTAAAACACTTTTTGTTTTTAAAGGCACACTCAAAGGTGGCGGCGATATCTCTGTATCAAATCTTCAGAATGGCACATGGACAAAACCGAAATTACTGAATAAAAACATCAATACCGATGCACACGAATCGGCAGCAGCATTATCGTTCGATGGAAATTTTCTCTATTTTATCTCGGAGCGGGAAGGGGGAATGGGAGGGAAAGATATTTATGTAGCCAGATGGGATCAGAAAAAAGGCGATTGGAGCGTGGCTGAAAATCTTGGTGCGGTGGTTAATTCGCCATACGATGAGGATGGTGTCTACATTCACCCTGATGGAAAAACGCTTTATTTTTCTTCCAAAGGCCATAATTCCATGGGAGGAAACGATATTTTTTATTCCGAATTTATTGATGGAAAATGGTCCAAGCCAGTGAACATTGGTTACCCAATCAACACACCAGATGACGACGTGTTTTTTGTGGTGGCTGCCGACGGGCGGACCGCATATTATTCTTCCATCAGGGATGAAGGATATGGCGAAAAAGATATTTACAGGATTACATTTTTAGGTCCGGAAAAACAGCCCGTTTTAAACGTTGAAGATCAGTTGATGGCGGGCTCGCCGAACAAACAAATTGAGATCGCTCTGCAGCCGCAGGTGAAAATCCGAACCAGCAAAATGATTTTGCTGAAAGGAATCGTGGTTGATGATGAGACCGATCAGCCTGTAAGTGCAACGCTCGATTTGATAGACAATAAAACGTCGGGCGTCCTTGCTACTTTTAATTCCGACCCGACCACAGGTTCTTACCTCGTTTCTTTACCCGCAGGCAGAAATTATGCGCTGCATGTGAATGCCGACAAATATCTTTTTAATTCAATGAATTTCGATTTGCCTGACACGGCAGTGTACAAAGAATACTATAAAATAATCCGGCTCAAACGCATTAAGATCGGGGAGAGCATCGTGTTGAGAAATATTTTCTTCGATTACAACGCCTTTTCAATCCGCAGCGAATCTGAGGCCGAACTGGCCAGGCTCACGCAATTGATTGTAGAAAACCCTCAAATAAAAGTGGAAATTTCCGGCCATACAGACAATGTGGGAGGCGATGAGTACAACCAGAAATTGTCAGAAAACCGTGCCAAAGCGGTCGTGGAATATCTTGCAGGTAAGGGGATATCACGCGATCGGTTGATTTATACCGGATACGGCAAGCAACAGCCCATCGCCACCAATGATTCTCCCGAAGGCCGACAGGAAAACCGAAGGACAGAATTCAAAATAATTGAATAAATGTGCGAGGCGTATTTTTACATTTTTTTGAAAACATGTCCTGAAAATTCATCTCTTGATTACCATTTTAACCGTGCTCTGACGCTCGCCTGAACGCATTTGAATTGTGTAAAATCCGGGGGTGAGCTCAGCTGTTTGAATGATGATGTCCTGTTTGCCGGAAGGCAGAATAGCATTTTCTATCTGCATGATTTTCCGTCCCAAAACATCAAACATTTGAATGTCGACATGGCGTGCCTCAAGGAGGTTGAGCTGAAGTGTTACCTCATCATTGGCAGGATTGGGAAAGAGGTTGATGTCTGCATTTAGCGGAAGCGGAGTCGACAAAGAAACAATGGCACTGGGATCGAAAAATTCGTTTATCCAGACACCCCGGCCATATGTGCCAACCAATACTTGCGATGTGCCATAGTGCAGTACAATATCGTTGATGATCACATTGGGAAGACCCTCATTAAAACTGGACCATGAGATGGCCTCGGCGTTTTTGTAATACACACCCACATCTGTGCCGACATAAAGCGCTTCGTCGGTGCCTGTCTGATACGTTATACAGGTTACAGGAATATTGGGCAGATTCAGACTGATGTTCTCCCAGGTGTTTCCTCCATCCTCTGATTTATATAGTTTTTGTCCATTGCTGTAGCCGGATAATGAAACCCATAACTTTTGTGGATTTATACCATCTACCTCGATGTCGGTAATAAACAGGTTGGGTAGTCCGCTGCTGATGTTTTGCCAGGTTTCACCACCAGAAATTGTCTTAAAAATGCTGCTGAACGTAGACGTATAGATTACTTCCGCATCTGAAGGAGCCACTTTTAAAGTTTGCAGTGTGGAAGAAATGGGAAGTTCGCTGATGGGGGCCCATGGGTCACCACCGTTTTTTTGCCATACATTTTCATAAGCGGCATAAAGGATATAGGGATTGGTGGGATGTTGTTGCAAAGGCGTCACCCATGCGCCTGTTTCGTTGATACTATCAGTCACATCAAAGAATGATTGACCGCTGTTGAATGAAACCTGAAATTCCCCATTTGGATAACAGGCGTACATCGTATTGTCATTGCTGTAATCTATCACAGCACCGTTTCCATCTCCGCCAAGCAAATGCACATAAGAATTTCCCTCACCGAATAAATTGGTTCCATTGTCTTGCGAACCGGTGAGAATTTTATTGACATCAGTCGTAGAAACGGCTATTTTATAGTATTGGGTAATCTGCAATCCTTCGCTCAGGTCGGTCCAGTCCTGACCGAGATTGGAAGATCGGAAAATTCCTCCATCACTACCGCAATACAGATTGTTGCCGTAGTAGTCAAGACTATGGATATCGGCGTGCGTATAACCGATATTATTTGGATAAAACCAATGAGAACGAATGCTCCACGTGCTGCCACCATTTGCGGAACGCCAAACATTAATTCCTCCAACAAAAACCAGGTTTTGATTGACAGGCGAAACTGCAATTGCCAGATCATACCAGCTTTGACCACCTTCACCTTCGCCGCCTTCACTCCATGTAAGTAAATTGGGGGAATCGCTGCGCAATTCAAATGATAGCCCGCCATCGGTGCTGCGATAAACGCCCTGTAACCCACTATCTGTTTCCTTGCCAGCAACCATATACACATAATCGGGATTGGCGGCCGTAACCGCTATGGCCAACCTGTTTACTGAAAAAGGAGAAGGCACTCCACTTGTGATTGTGCTGAAACTCAAGCCGCCATCAACCGATCGGTAAAAGCGTTTGCCCGAGGCGTAAATAATGTCCGGATTTGCTGAATTGATTTCCAAATCGCGGACGTTTCCGGTCTGTGCAAGTATCCATGTATCCCCTCCATCGCTTGTGGTATATACACCATCTGTAGTAGCCGCCCACAGTTTCAGAGGGTCAGTGGGATGCATCAGAATTTTACTGCAAGCGATATTGCTCGATACATTGTGCGACAATCCTGTTGTCTCCCAGGTTACACCTGCATCGGAGGTTTTCAAAACACCAATGCTATACGTATCACTTGCGTTTCCATCGCCAGTGGCGATATAAATTTCGTTGCTGTTGGTTGGATTGATAGCCATACCAGAAACACCGATAGATGGCAAATTGTCTGTGAGAGGCTCCCACGAAGCGCCGTTGTCATTGCTTCGCCACAGGCCTCCGGACGGAGTTCCCACATAAATGCGCTGGTCGTTTTGCGGATCAACCACAATGGCATTGATTCTTCCAAGGCCCGGATTCCATCCCTGGTTTTCCCAGGCGGTTGGACCTACAGCTGTCCATGGGGTATTGGTTTTTGCGTTGAGCGAAGCATCTTTGCGCGCATTTTTAAAAGCTTCGATCAGGATTTCACTTTTTATTCTATCTCCGGTTGGATATACGCGGGGCTCCATAAAATGCTCCCAGCGTTTGAATTGTTTGTAACCTTTGCCGCGCTCGTAACCTTTGTCTCCCCAATGGTTTTGAAATGATTCCTGAACATCGTAAAAATTTGAATTGCCATCTTGTAGCAGATCAACCCATTCCTGGCCATTTACAGTTAGGGAAATAAGGAGAATGAGCCAACTTAAAGAGAATATCTTCATCTTTGAATATTTACTGCAAAAATAGCCAAATGGAAATCTTGTTTTCTACATAAAACTTACAATAGTTGAAAACCCAAAATCACCTTTACAAACCTGAAATTGTTACCACTGCAGATGGTAGCGAATCTGTGTACGTGCCTGCGCTCGACGAAAATTACCATTCGCATCACGGCGCAATTCGGGAAGCCATGCATGTATTTATCGATGCGGGTTTGAATTATGTTGCGGCTGGCAGTCCAAATGGCATTCAGGTGTTGGAGGTCGGTTTTGGCACCGGCCTGAATGCATTTTTAACGCTGATGTACGCACGGGAGCGCGAGATTCTTGTGGAATATACAGGCTTGGAAAAATATCCGCTTCCCCCTGAATTTTGCGAAAAGCTAAATTATTCCATGCAAATATCCGATTCAGAAAGATGGTACCATGCCATTCAATTTGCTCCATGGCAGAAAATGGTTGAAATAGATACGCGCTTTCAATTGCTCAAATTAGAACAGGATTTATTGACGTGGAAGGGTCTGGAATCGACATATCACCTGATCTATTTCGATGCTTTTGGTTTTCGGGCGCAGGAAGAATTGTGGCAGCCCGAAATTTTCGTTCAAATGTTTCATGTACTTCGTTCAGGAGGAATTCTTACCACGTATGCATCGAAAGGTGTGGTCCGTCGGGCGATGACTGCGGCAGGATTTATAGTGACAAAACTTCCCGGCCCACCTGGAAAAAGGGAAATGGTGCGTGCACAAAAACCTATTATATGAGTTTTCCATTTAATGTGCGGGTATACGGCGCACTCATTTATAAAAATCACATTTTGCTCAGTGACGAAACGCACGCCGGAAGGTCATTTACAAAATTGCCGGGTGGGGGACTCGAATTTGGTGAAGGCCTTCACGATGCCTTGAAGCGTGAATTTTTGGAGGAGATTGATCTGGAAATCGTGGTGGTGGATCATCTTTACACCACGGACTTTTTTCAGATTTCAGCTTTCAACAAGAATCACCAGGTCATTTCGGTGTATTATCAGGTTCGGTTTTTTCATGATCCACATGAATTACCTGAATTAATTTCGGTAGACGGCACACAAAAGTTACGGTGGATTTCGCTGGAAGCATTGTGCGAAGCGGATTTCACTTTCCCCATTGACAAGTTTATTACGAAAAAACTATGTGGAATTAAAGATCGGGAGGTGTGATATATTTATTCCCTTCCGGAAAAACACAAAGCTTCTCTGACGGAAATACTGTAAATTGCATCAGTTTATTTCTATAAAGTCATCTGAATATTGTGGTGAAAGGATTTTTTCAAATAATTTGTTTTACTGGATTAATCAGCATTATTTGCTGTGGGTGTAAAGAAAAAATCTCTCCTGAAGTTACCAAGGAAATGGAAGTGACCGTGACCGCCTACAATTCTCTTCCTGGTCAAACAACAGCGAGAGATTCTGACATTGCTGCCTGGGGCGATACACTTTCACCCGGTATGAAGTCGGTGGCAGTATCCCGCGATTTGATGCGGTTGGGTCTGGTGCACAACAGCACAGTTCAGATAGAAGGTTTTGAAGGAGATTTTTTGGTGCTCGATAAAATGAATAGCCGGTATAAAAAAAGAATTGATATTTACATGGGCATTGATGTGAAATCAGCGCGGGAATGGGGCCGTAAGAAAAGAATCATTTACTGGAAAGTAGCACGGGAAAGTGAATTCGATAAACGTTATCAATACGAACCTGATAAAGACAGCTTAAAATAAGTTTTTAATACCTGACTTTTTTTTCTAACCGACTTCAAGTTGTTCATTGCAGGAAGTGGTGCAAAACGAAATACACAAGTCCGAATAAGGCGCTGATACCAATCCAGGCAATCATATTGATCTTGAAGCGATACATGGCAACAAATGAAACGGCAATCCACAAAAGAGAAACATAATCAAGTTCTGCTATTGAAATTCCTTTCGGGAAAACTACTGCCTTGGCCAAATAAAGCGTCAGGTTCAGAACAACACCAACTACGGCTGCGGTTACAAGCGCAAGTACTTCTTTTACTTTTTTATTTTCCTGGGTACGCTCAATAATGGGAGCTCCGGCAAAAATGAAAAGAAAACAGGGAAGAAATGTATAGAAGGTCGTTGCTAGAAGCCCGAGTGTTCCCATGGCAAGTGAACTTCCAAAATGATTGAATCCCGCCATAAATCCGACAAAAACAAGCACCATAATCAATGGACCGGGAGTTGTTTCTCCAAGAGCAAGTCCGTCTATCATTTGTAAATTGGTTAGCCAATTGAATTTTTCAACGCTTACCTGAGCCACATAGGGCAGAACAGCATAGGCGCCACCAAAGGTGACAAATGCGGCCTGGGTGAAGAATACAGACAATCTTTTCCAAAAATCAAAGTCACTGGTCAAAAAGTAAAAAGCAACAAAAGGAATAATCCAAAGGAAAATCGCAGTACCCAGTTGCTTTAAAAGGCGCAACGGTTTAAAGCCAATGTTTGGAGTCACTGTGTTTTTGTTTATATAGTAGGCTTTTTCATCCAGCTCTTTTTGAGTCGATTTGTTGTTGCTTGTTGCATAGAAGGTCGGGAAAAATTGTCTGGTGAATGTGGCTGTAATGATTGCGCCAACAATGATCAGTGGAAAAGGAATATTTAAAAAGAAAATGCAAATGAAAGCTGCGAGCGCAACAAAATAATGAAACGGGCTGAGAAGCGATTTCCTGCCAATTTTGACAAGGGCAAGAATTACGATGGCAATGACTGCCGGTTTAAGTCCGTTAAACATGGCATAAATCCAGGGTACACTTCCGAATGTAACATAAATTGCACTTAGTGCCAGGAGTATGAACATAGACGGAAGGATGAACAATACACCTGCTGCAAGTCCACCCCATGTGCCGTGAAGCATCCAACCGATGTATGTGGCCAATTGTTGTGCTTCCGGACCCGGTAAAATCATGCAGTAGTTTAAAGCGTGTAGAAATTTACTGTCGCTAATCCATTTCTTTTTTTCCACCAAATATTCGTGCATAATGGCTATTTGACCTGCCGGTCCGCCAAAACTGATAAAGCCCAATTTTATCCAAAATTTTAAGGCTTCTTTAAATGTAGGTTTAGATACCATCATTATGCTTACTTCTTTTGTGAAATTTGTGTCCCAAACCAACCGACCTTATCCATTCGTCTGCGGTGTCCCGGTGAAAAAGCAGTGCAATTAAAACAAAATTTTTGTAGCAAAATTAGGCGATACGCCTAAATAGTTTTTTCCGGCGATAATCAGGCGATTAAGAGAATATTCTTAATTGAAAACCTGACGGATGGTAATGCGATGTGCACGTGGATCTCCGAGTACACCAGCATAGTGTCCGACATTCCATCCTCCCGGGAGTAAATGCTCAAAATAATTGGTATCTGTGGGGTTTCTTGCCCATACAATTACCGATATTCCTTCTCATGCCCGATATAACAATCTGGCATTCGCGATGGCGTATTCATCAATGACTATAAAGGATTAAGGTCAAGGATTGGATGAAAATGACGACCTGTAATAACTATCTGGCGCCAGGTAGAATTGTCCTTTTTTGTCCATGAGTTTTCCGTCATTTGACAATTCCCAGTTCAATGATCCAGCCCATTTTGAAATACCGGGAAGTTCACCTCCTGAAATATTCTTGAACATATCACCACTGGTTTCTTCCAATGGTGGAGGTGAATTGGTAAATTCAACATAGACACCATCTGTGTATGTTAATGATCCATAGAATCGGAGATATTTATATACCCAAATGCTTACGACCAATTCTACACCACGCACGTGCCCTTGTTCTGCATTTGCGAGGTAGTCTCGATCAACTGCCAGGTCTGGTGTTTGAACCAGTGTCTGAAAAGTTCTATAAAGTTAAAAGACTATTTGACGATGAGTGACACTTTTTTTAAGAAAGGACATGAACGCGTCTGTTCAATCAGGGTATGTCAATAAACAGAAGTGGCTGAGCCAGCCTGTGCGGACTCTTTTCGGTCGAAAGTTTAATAGCAAGTTGCCAGGCCAGCCTGAAGGCAAGATCCTTAGATCCAGCCGAAGGAAGGGGCGCACGCACTTTCGACCAAAGGAAATGCGTATGAGTGCAAACCAGGGAGTTCTGCGGCGGGATGACTATTTACAAAAGTTGTGCAACCCTGATGTTGGATGAAATGGACAAACACTAATTATTGGTTTATCTGCAAACTGTCTGCTTGCTCCATATGACTGATGGCATTCACCGGACAAATATCTTCACATTTCATACACGCTATAGGGCAAGCTGTATGAACAGCGATGGTATCAAAATCGCTAATAAATCCTGCTTCGTGCGGACAAACCGCTATACAGGCCCCACAATTAATGCAGGCATTCCATCCAATTTCAAATATTACAGGTTTTCTCATTATACTTTTTTATAAATACTTTCCGGGCCAAAATAATTACTCATTGTGGAAAAAAGTTTTTCATCCTGCGCTGCAATATCGCGTTCGCCGAAAATTTCTTTTTTCACTTTGTATAAATTCCACATGTGATTTCCAATGGTCTCGAGCCAATTCTCCTGATAAATGGCCATATTTTCCGCGATGTGGTTTTTTCCGGAATTTAAATGTTTAATCAAAAACTTTCCTGCTACAGTGCCTCCGCTTAGCGCCGTGTGGAGTCCGCCACCTGTAATGGGGTTCACATGTCGGGCCGCATCGCCTACCAGGATCATATTGTCAGCAAATTGTTGTTTTAACGGCGCAGCAAGGGGGACACCGCCTCCCTGAATTTCCAGAATTTTAGCTTTTTTAAACCGATCAGATAAAAATGAATTTTTTAAAAACTGATCCAAATGCCATTTCGCGTTTTGCGGGGTATATGGTGTGATGACGCCCAAACCTATTTCCGCGTATCCGTGCCCTTTCGGAAAAACCCAGGCATAACCACCGGGAGCTGTGTGATGACCAGTAATTATTTCCAACAGGCCATTTGTTTCTACACCATCCACAATTATTTGCAGGCAACTGGCCAATTCTGTCATGCGGATATGCGTGCGGATTCCCGCCCATTTGCCCACCTGCGAACGCACCCCATCTGCACCAACAATGATTTTGGTGCGAATTGTTTTTTTTTCATTAAAGTGATTGACCGACACCAAAACTTCACCTCCGATCTTTTCGTAACCGATGGCCTCCGCCTTGAGCCATGCTTCGGCACCCGCATTTTCAGCTTTTGTGAGCAGGTAGCGGTCAAACCTTCTTCTGTCTACCACATAACCCAATGGTTTTTTATCTGCCGAAGTTCCATACGTATCTGGCTTTATTTTTCTGTAATCAATCGTTTCATCTCTACCATTTCCATCCATGACACGAAAACCATACACAGGTTCATGAATAAACTCCGGATCGGGCTCCACCTCGTTTTCAACAAGTGCATGCCGGCTGATGGCACCACTGCATTGGATAGGTGCGCCAAGTTCCTGTCTTTTTTCCAGAATTAATACAGAAAAACCAGCTTCGGCAACCAGCCGGGCCACCATGCTACCCGCTGGTCCCGCTCCCACAATTACGACATCCGTTTTTTTCAATTGATTATCAGTTTCTGATATGCTGTAAAACAACCCACTTATATCCTACTTGTTTTTCCAGTTACTTCAAACAATCGTTTGATCATTCGAAATATGGAGTCCGGGCCAATTTCCATGCCCTTTTAAATATCCTCATTTTACGGAAGTAATGCCCGGATGAAAATAAATTTGCATATCACAAATTTTTACCATTAAATTTGCAACTGGTATTCAAGTCAAAAAGTGATCAACAAAATTTCTCATATCATAACTATCGCCTCTTTCATGTGTTGTTGCATGATGTGTATGTGCTGTTGCATGTGCTAAAGCTGCGTAGATCCACTGACGAATCACTTCTCAAGACCTCCACCCGCTGAAGCCCCAACAGTTTCAGACGGGATTTTCACGTTATTTTCACTTCAATTTCAATCTAAATCTAAATCAAAAACAAAAAATGCCATGAGCGAACAATCGAAAAATTACAGATTTGAAACCCTGCAATTGCACGCAGGTCAGGAAGTAGGGCAGGACACCAAATCCAGGGCTGTGCCAATTTACCAAACCACGAGTTATGTTTTTGATAACAGCGCACATGCAGCCAATTTATTTGGTCTGAAGGAATTCGGCAATATCTACACGCGCATCATGAATCCGACCAATGATGTATTTGAAAAAAGAATTGCCGCACTTGAAGGAGGCACCAATGCGTTGGCCACTTCGAGCGGGCAGGCCGCTCAGTTTCTGGCGTTGAACAACATTGTGCAAGCAGGAGACAGCATCGTTTCATCCTCCTCTCTTTATGGCGGAACATACAATCAGTTTAAGGTCAGTTTTAAGAGGCTTGGCGTGGATGTGAAATTTGCCAATGTGGACACACCCGATGCTTTCGAATCACTTATCGGAGAAAATACAAAAGCCATTTATCTCGAGTCAATCGGTAACCCTGGATTCAATGTTCCTGATTTTGAGGCTTTCGCTAAACTGGCTGAGCGATACCAAATTCCGCTCATAGTCGACAATACATTTGGCGCGGCTGGCTATCTTGTTCGTCCTATAAATTACGGGGCCAATGTGGTGGTTTCATCTGCTACGAAATGGATTGGTGGACATGGCACAACCATCGGCGGGGTGATAGTGGATGCGGGAAATTTCAATTGGGGGAATGGAAAATTTCCGCAATTTTCTGAACCATCAGAGGGTTATCATGGATTGAAATTTTGGGACATTTTTGGGGAAGGAAATCCCCTTGGATTGCCCAATGTGGCTTTTGGTATCCGGGCGCGGGTGGAAGGTTTGAGAGATTTCGGTCCGTCTCAATCTCCATTCAACAGTTTTCTTTTATTGCAAGGTGTTGAAACGCTATCGCTCCGTGTGCAACGCACTGTAGAAAATGCGCAAGCGCTGGCGGAATGGCTTGAGCAACACAGCGAAGTGGAATTTGTTAATTATCTCGGTTTGCCAGCGAATAAATATCATTCACTCGCCAAAAAGTATTTAACCAATGGATTTGGTGGCGTATTATCCTTCAAAGTGAAAGGTGGAAAAGAACGTGCAGATGAATTTGTGAATAACCTCAGTTTGACGAGCCATCTCGCCAATGTGGGGGATGCAAAGACCCTGATCATACACCCGTCATCTACCACCCACGACCAGTTAAATCAGCAGGAACAGGCAGCAGCTGGAGTGTATCCGGGTGTTTTGAGGGTTTCGGTCGGCATTGAGCACATCGAAGATATCAAGGCAGATTTTGAGTCCGCTTTCGCGAAAACATCCGTGGCACAACCTGTATTAAATTAATGGAAGAAGTTTTCACGATACCAGGAATTTTTGAACCCGAATGTGGTGGGCGACTTGTGTCGCCCACTATTTCATATAGAACCTGGGGATCTCGAAATTTGGATGGTAGCAATGTTATTTGGGTGTGCCACGCCCTTACGGCAAATGCGGATGTGATGAGCTGGTGGCCAGGTCTTTTTGGCGAGAATGATTTGTTCAATCCAAAGGATTACTTTATCGTTTGTGCCAATGTGTTGGGATCATGTTATGGCAGTACTGGTCCGGTGACCACCAATCCCGATACAGGTTTACCCTATTATCAAACATTTCCGCTCATTACGATCCGCGATATGGTCAAGGCACATCAGGCACTGGCGGCCCATTTAAGTATTGAACGAATTAACCTTGTGATTGGCGGCAGTCTTGGCGGACAACAGGCTCTTGAGTGGAACGCTTCAGAGCCCTGGCGTTTTCAGCGCATGGTGGTTTTGGCAACCAACGCCATCCACTCACCCTGGGGAGTGGCATTCAATGAGTCCCAGCGCCTGGCCATTGAAGCAGATCAATCCTGGCTTTCGCCAAATGGCAATGCCGGAATGTCAGGATTGCTGGCAGCCCGTTCGATTGCGTTGTTATCATATAGAACATATGAGGCTTACGCCAAAACACAAAGTCCAAACGACGAGTCCAAAGATCCATGGTCCAATCAACCTGCGGCATCTTATCAAAAATATCAGGGGGAAAAACTGGCAAAAAGATTCAATGCCTGGAGCTATTGGTATTTGTCAAAAGCGATGGATAGTCACAACCTTGGAAGAAACCGCGGCAAAACCGATCAGGTATTGAAAAAAATCACTGCAAAAACACTGGTTGTGGGCATTGACAGCGATCTACTGTTTCCCCTGAATGAACAAAATCATTTGGCCAACGTAATTCCTGAGGCGACCCTTAAAATTATTAATTCAGATTTCGGTCATGACGGATTTCTGGTAGAAGTGAAGAAATTGGCCTCAATTATTGGAAATTTTATGTCAAATTCTGATCAATTGGTAAATATCAGACAAGACTCAGAATCAAATTAAAATAAAACGATGAAACAAAAAATAGTCCTTATAGGTCACGGTAATGTTGGAAAAGCGCTCTATGAGCAGTTGAGCGGACTAACGCAATTTGCCATTGCGGGCGTTGTAGTAAAACACCTGGAAAAAAAGCGAAATGTTCCGGAATCCCTACTTACCGGAAATGCGGATGCACTGATAGAAGATCCGGATGTACACATCGTTCTTGAGGCGATTGACGATGCTGATGCAGCTTTGGAATACGCCAGAAAAACCCTCGAACTCGGTAAAACCTATATTTCAGCCAGCAAAAAAATGATTGCAGGCAATTTGCCTCATCTTCATTACCTCGTGCGCAAATACGGCGGTAAATTGCTGTTCGAAGCTTCGGTCGGAGGGGCTATACCTGTGCTTCGTACCATACGGGATCATCTCGCGGGCGAGCATATTGAGCGGATTCGTGGAATTGTGAACGGTTCATGCAATTACATACTCACCCGAATGGCAGAAGATAATATCGAATTTGAGGCGGCGTTGAAGGAAGCGCAGGCTAAAGGATTTGCGGAAAGCGACCCGGCCAGCGATATCGATGCATGGGACAGTTATTACAAAGCCCAGATATTGGCATACACCGCATTTGGCGATAAGCCAGATTTTGCAAGGGTGAAATGGGAAGGCATTCGCAACGTCACCCTGAAGGATGTCGCCGATGCCACTGCGAGCGGCGAAAAGATTAAACTCGTCGCAGATATTCAAAGACAGGAAGAAAGATTTACCATCGATATCAGGCCTACGAGAATAGGACCGTCAGATCCACTCTTTCACATTGATCGTGAATACAACGGAATTATAATTCAAGGCAAGTATACCGGACCTGTTTTGCTTCAGGGAGCCGGAGCAGGCGGAAATCCGACAGCCTCGGCGATGATTGGTGACCTTGTCAACGCCCCACGAGGCAATTTTGAGATGGTAAGGAAGCTACTTTTGGCAATGAATTAATCCAGATTAGAATTTTCCTTCCTCATTGTGGCGCACCTGAAGGTTTAAAATCATCGTATACAATTTGACTTATATTTGCCTGAATGATATCTAAAAAGGCAAAATACGCTATTGTTGCGCTCGTACATTTGGCTAAAAGACCGGACAATTCACCTGTGGTGATACGCGAAATTGCAGTTGCGGAAAATATTCCTCAAAAATTTTTAGAGGCCATTTTACTTGATTTGCGCAAAGCTGCCATACTTGCCAGTCGAAAAGGAAAAGGTGGTGGGTATTATCTCTTAAAATCACCCAAAGACATAAATATGGCGGATATCATGCGGCTTTTTGATGGACCAATTGCCCTGCTTCCATGCGTCACGCATCAATACTACGAGCGATGTGAAGAGTGCAAAGACGAAGCGACCTGCGGCATCAGAGACGTGTTTATGAAGTTGCGCACTGTCACAGTAGATTTGCTCAAAAATGCGAGCCTGGCAGGTATTGTTGATCGTGAAACGTCTCTGCGCGAAGTAGTTAAAGACTAATCTGTCATATTGCGCAAAATATAAGCGTTGAAACAAGTAAATTCGCCTAAAATTATTTTTCATACAAAGTCTATTGGATTAGTAGATTTAATATATTTGCCGCTCTATGCGGTCCGTAATCCTGATTTTACTCTCGTTAAATATCCTTGGGGTTCAGGGTCAACCGGCTCTTAAACAAACCACCAATCAGAATCTGATATGGTTTGCTTACATGAACAGAATTGACTTGTCTCCAAAATGGTTTATAGGATCAGAAGTCCAGGAACGTCGATTTGTTTTCCCCGACAAACAGCACCAACTTGTTTTTAGAAGTCATTTGCACTATCGTTTTGCACCCGAATGGAATGTTTCGGTGGGGTTCACCTATTTTCTCCAAAGCCCTCAGGACCCGTTATCGGAGAGCACGCTCATGGTGCCGGAATTGAGGCCACATGTGGAATTGGCCGGAGCGAATAAATTTAATTCAAGGTGGCGCATCGATCACAGGTACCGCATTGAAAAACGTTTTTTCAGAAATTTCGAAGGCGAAGACCTTTTGTCGGGCTACACGACAAATTTTCGGGCAAGGTATGGTTTGACGCTTTCGTGGCTGATATCAAGAGAAGATCGACGCGCTCTTATGCTTAAGCTGAGCAATGAAATTCATTTTAATTTTGGAAAAGAAATAGTATACAATCATTTTGATCAAAATCGTATTTACTTTGCTGTTAATTACAATTTATCTCCACAACTGAACTTGGAGGCAGGCTATATGAACTGGTATCAACAACGCCGGTCGGGAAATGAATTTTATAACCGCGACATTCTTCGAATTAATCTCATTCACAGATTTAAACTAAAAAACAGCCAAAACTCATGACTCCTATTATTATAACCCTGCTGGTCGTTCTCGGCGCCGTCATTCTCTTTGCTACTGAAATCGTATCAATTGATCTTGTCGGTCTGCTCATCATCGTGGTGCTTGTCCTTACAGGTGTCATATCACCGGAAGAAGGGGTTGAGGGTTTTAGCAACAAAGCCACCATAACGGTGGCGTTTATGTTTATTCTCAGCGCTGCCTTACTCAATACAGGTGCGTTACAAGTGGTGGCTTACAAGCTTGCAGGAATATTTCGAAAGAATTTTAATAAAGGTATTATCATGATGATGATTCTCGTTGCAGTCATCTCAGCTTTTATCAACAATACGCCTGTTGTGGCTGTATTTATTCCCGTCGTTATTCAAATAGCACATGCCTCTGGCAGAAGTGCTTCCAAGATGCTTATCCCCATGTCTTTCGCATCCATTTTAGGAGGAACGTGTACTTTGATTGGCACATCTACAAATATTGTGGTTAGCGGGATTGCTGAAAAAGCAGGTTTGGAACCATTTGGGATGTTTATGTTCACACAATTTGGATTAATCGTCTTGGCTTTTGGAATCTTATACATGATTTTTATTGGAATCAGGTTGCTTCCAGACCGTCGGCAAGGGGGAGACTTGGGTTCTAAGTTTGGCATGCGGGATTATTTATCCGAAATAGAGCTGTTAGAAAATGCCCAGGCGATCGGAAAAAAATTAATGGATACAGCGCTGGTTAAGGAATTGGCCATGGACGTGATCGAAGTAAAACGCGATGGAGTGCGCTACAATATGCCTCAGGGCGATTTTGTGCTTCAAGTGGGTGATATTTTGAAAGTGAATTGCGATATGAAACGCATCAAAGACCTGAAAGACCGCGCCAAAGTAAACGTGCAATCGGCCATGCGAATCGGTGGAGAAGATGTAAAAGGTAAAAATTCCAGTCTTGTAGAACTCGTCATTACCTCAGGTTCCGAATTTGAAGGAGAAACCTTGCGCAAAGTTGACTTCCGACGCAGATTCAGAGCGGTACCTCTTGCCATCAGACACCGTGAAGAAGTTCTCCATGATGATCTGTACAGCGTTCAGTTAAAGGCGGGCGATGTAATTCTGGCTGAAGTAAAAAACCATTTCATCCCTGAGATGAAAAAGCAAGAGGCTGCTCAGGACTCACCTTTCGTCGTGCTTTCCGAAGATCCCATGATTGACTTTAGGCGGAAAAGGTTTGTGCTCGTCTCAGCTGTTATTTTTGCAGTAATAGCACTCGCGACCTTTGGCGTCGTAGATATCATGGTTGGCACCATTGCCGGCGTTGCTGTTTTGGTTCTGACCAAATGTTTGAATATGAAAGAGGCATATGAAGCCATTAGCTGGAAAGTGGTTTTCCTACTGGCCGGTGCTTTGAGCCTTGGCACGGCCATGAAGAAGTCAGGGCTTGATGTTGTCATTGCCAATGGATTAAGCGATAATTTGGGTGATATGGGCCCTATTGCTGTTTTATCGGGTTTATATCTGTTTACTTCATTGCTGACAGAAGTTATGTCAAACAATGCAACCGCTGCGCTCATAACCCCTATCGCCATTGCAACAGCAGAAGGAATGGGTGTAAGTCCAACCCCCTTTCTTATTGCGGTCATGTTTGCAGCTTCAGCGAGTTTCATGACTCCGGTAGGTTACCAAACAAATACCATGGTATATAGCGCGGGAGAATATAAATTTATGGATTTTCTTAAAGTGGGAACGATCCTAAATTTTTCATTATGGATACTTGCAACAATAATGATTCCGTTATTTTTTGATTTTTGAAATGGTGCTCGGCTCAAAATAATCCTTTTCAGGGATGTGATCCGTACATTTTTACTGTAAAGGTTTCCTATATAATAGTTTTAATATACTGGCTTCTTTTTCCTCCAGAAAGAATAAGTTCCGGCTTTTTTGCATAAAACCGCTGTCATCCGTTCTTTGCCGACTGGATTTAAATGGGCATTTTTTATGGTATCTTCATTAATTTTTCGATTCAAAAGTCTGTGAAATAATTTATTTGGACGGCAAGTATTTCTATAGAGTGTAAAAAGACTTTCACCAGTTTTTTTGTGGGTGGTGGATATCCCCATTCTGTGAAAGGCATTCCACGTGGTGGAAAGTGAGTCTCCTGACTATCAAAGAAGGCGCATATGGCATGGATTTTTCAATTGTCTGGTCAGAAATCATAAAACATATATATCATGAACAACAAACTGGAAAATAAGAAAATTGCCATTTTAATGACTGACGGATTTGAGGAAGTGGAATATACCGAACCGCGAAAAGCCCTTGATGAGGCCGGAGCCACCTCACATGTCATTGCTCTTAAAAGCGGAAAAGTGAAAGCTTGGAATTCAGACAAATGGGGCGGAGAATATAACGTTGATAAAACCATTGATAACGCCAGCGCAGATGATTATGATGGTCTTTTTCTTCCGGGTGGAGTTCTCAATCCAGATCAACTCAGAATGAATAAAAAAGCGGTTGAATTCGCAACGAACTTTTTTAAACAGAAAAAACCAATCGCTGCCATTTGTCATGGTCCACAAATACTTATTGAAACAGGGGCGTTGAAAGGGCGTAGAATGACATCATACCCTTCTATAAAAACAGACTTGATCAATGCCGGCGCTGACTGGGTAGATGAAGAAGTGGTAGTGGATGAAGGCTTGACCACCAGTAGGAAACCCGATGACATTCCTGCTTTTATCAACAAAATGGTAGAGGAATTTGCTGAAGGCAAACACGCAATGCAAAACACAATTGAAGCTTAAAAGCAAAAAATCATACATCTAAAAAAACGCAACTTCGGTTGCGTTTTTTTTTGCCTTTTACATCGCCTGACCCCTGATTGCTCTCCGGCGAAATTCTCTAATTTTGACCTATCTTACCATCTGAAGTGAAAAAGCAAAACGAAGCATCTTTTACCACCTCTTTGCGAGGGAAAATCATGATCGCAGCATTTGCTGGTATTGTTGCGCTGGGCGCCGCATGGTTTATTAGCAGGTTCGCCTTTAGTCAAATGCTGCAGACCGTCGAAGAATTGTCAGAACCCAACGAAAAATTGGAAATGGTCAATAATATTTTTCGCAGAATTGTCAATATGAACCGATTTGAAGAAATCAAAGATTTTCCAACTTCAGAAAGTGAATCATTGGAGATTCTAAGCGAAACCGATCAAATCCAAATTTCAATTGATTCGCTGGCTGTTCTTTGCGTTGACAACCCACGCCAAATTGTTTTAATTGACTCGGTGCGATACATGTTAGACCAGCGCGAAGAAGTGATGTTCAGATTTCTTGAAGAGCGAAAAAAACTCGCGCAGAATAATTATGTGAATGAAGAATTGAAATTGCTTCAGGAGATTGTTGACAATCCCATGACCGATAGTTTGGTTCTTACAAAAGCGCACAAAATTATCACACGCATAGAAAAATCTGCAGATACGGTCGTCGTCCAGACAGAAAGTTCAAGTGCCCTTAGGGACTTTTTGCGCGGCATTGTGGGCAAAAACAAGAAGTCGGAAACACTTGAAATTACAAAGGAAGACGAAATTGTCGAAGAGGAGCTGAATACACAGATCGATACTTTGGTATTTACCAGACGGGATAGTGTACTGACCGTAGCACAAAAATTAATTGGGTCTATTTCGACCTCTCAAAAGAAAAAAAGAGAATCCTACTTCGCCCGTGAGGAAGAATTGGCAGCGATAGAACGGTCTTTTGTGGCACAGGTGGTCGATATTCTAAGCACAGTTGAGCAGGAGGTCATTCGTCAAAATAAAGACAATACCGCTTCTGCCCAGAAAGTTGTCACCGAAAGTGTAAGGAATATATCCATCGTTTTGCTCGCTTTTTTTGTTGTGACATTCATCCTTGTATTGCTGATTCTGATAGATATTTCAAGAAGTGCGAGATACCGCCTACAACTCGTCAATGCCAAGGAAGAAGCGGAATATCACAGTGCGGCACGGCAGCGATTTTTGTCTAATATGAGTCATGAAATCCGCACGCCCCTGCAATCGATCATCGGTTATGCGGAGCAGCTTCAACAGGCAGAACGGCCAGATAAAGAGGATATCAACTCTATTTACAGCTCCTCATCGCATTTGCTGCAGATCGTAAACGAAGTGCTTGATTTTAATAGGATTAATTCCGGAAAATTCACCTTTGAGGAAAATCCTTTTAATTTGCAAGAGTTACTCAAAGAAGTGATTTTCAATCTGAAACCTCAGGTGCGGGCGAAAGGCATTGAGCTCATTTTGGAGGATCAGTCAGGATTAAAAACAGATCTCATCGGAGATGCCTTTCGGCTAAAACAGATTCTTTTCAACCTCTTGGGAAATGCGATCAAGTTTACCAATTCGGGTTATGTAAAACTCAAGGTGCGATCCATAAAAAAGGGGCTCGGAAGTGAAATTATTTTTGCTGTTGAGGATACCGGAATTGGTATTGAAAAAGACAAAATAAGTGCGATATTTAGTCAGTTTGAACAAGCTGATGCGTCAATTTCAAGAACATTCGGCGGTTCGGGGCTGGGACTGAGTATCGTCAAATCTCTCGTGGAAAATCGCGACGGGTCGATCAATGTACAAAGCACCCCAGGCAAAGGTTCCATATTTCAAGTGACGTTGACCTACGCCCACGTCGAAGCAAATCTGTTACAGAACAATGCAAAGTCAATTGATTCTGGCAGTTTTAATGGCACCGTCTGGTTGGTTGACGATGATAAATTGATTGCCAGGCTTTGCAGCACCATTCTTTCGAAATACAATGTCGAACACCGGGTTTTCCACACAGCCGAAGATCTCCTTTTCATTCCCTGGGATTCACAGGTGAAATTGGTTCTGACCGATATCCGACTTCCAGGGATTGGTGGTCGGGAACTTTGCGCTGCTCTGAGATTGAAACATGGAGCGTCCCTTCGGATTGCTGCCATGACGGCGGAGGCGGTGCCTGAAGAAAGAGAGGCCATCCTCAAATCAGGGTTTGACCAAATTCTGCACAAGCCTTTTAATCAATCAGATTTGCTCAATTTAATTCTGGAATTTGATGCAGAGGGCGCGCTGTCCGAAAGCGCCGAA
>Ga0105044_10001037_pt1 | contig 36156 bp, 27 predicted proteins | sample MAT01_FD_78092 | JGI IMG/M metagenome (GOLD analysis project Ga0105044, IMG submission 78092) | Freshwater microbial communities from Lake Fryxell liftoff mats and glacier meltwater in Antarctica - MAT-01 | ecosystem: Environmental > Aquatic > Freshwater > Ice > Liftoff microbial mat | place...
GCAAATATGTCTGTTGTAGATGATAGCGATACCTGGACAGATCAAGATCAACTCGATCTAACTACCTTTTCTCTACAGTACATGGGAACTGCTTTTCCTGAGGATGAGGAGATTGCTCAGTGAGTTGCAATCCAGGCGATATAGTAACGGTTGATTTCCCTGGGGTAACAGGTGTTAAACGTCGCCCAGCAGTTGTACTGTCTTCAACCGAATATCACTCCATTCGTCCTGATGTCATCATTGGCCTAATCACCTCACAAACAAAAGGGCTAAATATTACAGATTATGTACTTCAGGACTGGCAGGCGGCAGGGTTGAGAGTGGCATCTGTTTTCCGCAGCTTCATCGTGATACTGCCCCGTTCAGCGAACTTGGTCGTGATTGGGCAATTGTCTGAACGGGACTGGAAAGGTGTTAGGGCTTGTGTCAAAACTGCTTTGACTGATTTTGAAGACTCTTAATCTTTATCGAGTAAATAAGTATCAGAACCAGGGCTATTTCATTCTAAATTCCGACGTTACTATGCATTTATGAGAATGCACTTTTCTAGGCTTTATGCCTTTTATCTCTCGATAGTCGAAACGCCCTGAACCCATTGACTAAAATTAGAATGAAATGACTCTGGGATATCTATAGGCAGATTAAACCTACTCAACCAATTTCAACCTTTAAGATCGCTTACAGTTCATTTCCTGAGACAAACTGCGATCGCCTAACTAATGAGCGGAATTGAACGAGATATTAACCCTGATCTCAGACCAAGCTTAATTGATCGCCATTTGCCCAACACCTCTCAAGTCCAACGACTGCTTTGAAGAGAAAGCAGAGCACATGTATTCAATAATTTCGAAACCCTAAAACAAGTCACGTAGGCGATCATTGAGGGCGGAGAGCGAACTGGAATCGAAGATGAAGACGATGATTATGAACGATATGGACTCTATTTTTCCGAGCCGATCGGCTACATAATTAGAGCAGATGGGAGCCAAGCCGCGCTTTATTACGGTGAGATCAAAATTGTGAAAACAACAGGTACGTATCATGCAATCCCACGCACCAGCCCTCACAGAACAAGCTAAAACCTGGAAATTTCTGGAAATTTGGGTCGATCCAGTGCTTTTTCCAGCTAAGATTCTCATGCTAGTCGGTGATCAAGATGGCACTTGTCGTATTTTCAATCCTGCATCTGGCTATAAACTCGTAGTCACTCACTCCAGCTATCAATCTGCTCAAGACTGGCTTCTTGAAGATGAATATGAGCGGGTAAAAGGGCCGCTTTTGGCTGAAGAAGTTTTTTAGCAGAAATGTCACATAATAACCCGCTTGAACCCGACCGCCGAAAGGCTATTTGTAAGCGTTTAAGATTGTCTATGGCGGGTTAAGCAGAACGTTATGCTGACTATGCTGAAAGGCCTGAATGCTCATTTAGAATTAGAATTTTGAAAAATCATACTGCTATTTAATAACGCCCAATCGTCCACTTCTTGATCAAGTTCTTGCCGCCCATACTCCATCCAAAAACATTCTAACCGGCATACAGTTATCAGCAAGCGAGCAGGGGGAACGCTAACCCTGCAGAAAATAGACTAAGGCTCTTTATTTTGGCCTGTATTGGTTCCCTTAGTTACAAGGATGAGTTGACTGCTTGTCCTGAGCTTCTATCTAGTAGAGATGCTTCAGTCGTCATTTCAGCAGCCATTCTCATCCATGGTTAGCAAGCCCTAGGGGTTGATGGGGGTGTTGCCGCCGAGATTGGTGTAATCTCCAGCAATATTGCTAGGAGTATTAAAGCTAGGGTTGTTGAAGAGGCTATTACCAACACTGAGCGAACCGCCCGAATTGAAGATGGCACCGCCTCCGCCAATAATATTGCTAGCTCGGTTGTTTTGGAAATTGGCAAAGTTGACGGTGGTGGTGGCCGTCCCGCTATTGAGTAGGCCACCACCGGGGCCAGAGGTGTTATTGCCGACAACGTTGACGCGGTTGGTTGCGGTGCCGGTGATATTGAGCGTGCCACCCGAGTTGAACACACCGCCCCCACCACTTTCAGCGACGTTATTGGCGAAGCGGGTGCCTTCAAACAAGTTGACCGTCCCCGTCCCGATCGCCAAGCCACCCCCGGCACCGCCACCAACCCCATTTGCTTGGTTGTTTGAAACCGTGGTGTTGCGCAGCGTCAGGGTGCCTGAGTCATGGTAAATGCCGCCCCCTAAGACGGCGCTGCTGTTGGTAATGACACTATTTTCGAGGGTGAGGTTGCCCCCCTCGTTGAGGATGGCTCCACCGTTGCCATTGGTCACACTGCCGTTGGCTAATGTCAGCCCCCGAATCGTCGTGTTGATGCCATTGTTGACGGTAAAGAGGCGGAATGCTTGGCCGTCATTGGGTTGGATGGTGAGACTAGCGGCTCCGGGGCCATCGATCACCATGTCGCGGGCGATCGCTGGGAGCGTTGCCTCTAGCCCAATGGTGCCTGCTGCGCCGGCCCCGGCAAAGGTGAGGGTGGGGTTGCTCAAGGATGCTGCATTGTTGGCGGCCAGCAAGGCCTGGCGCAGAGACCCCGCACCACTGCTGTTGGTATTGGTCACAATGCCGTCATCATTGAGGATGGTGCCCGTCACGGCAGCCGCCGTTTCGACAGAATAACCCGTCCCGTTCGCCAAGGTGAAGCTGATGGTTTCGTCGGCTTCAATGGTGAGCAAATCGGTAACGGACGTTGCCACGATCGTGACTGTATCTTGGCCATCGGCAAAGGTAACGCTGCCGGTGGTGCCATTGAAGACAAAGCTTTGGGCGTTGGAGGTAATGGTGTAGTCGTTCCCGGCTCCAAAGGTGGCAGTGCCCGCAGCGGTGAAGTTGACGGTCAATGCGCCACCAGTAAACCCACCCCGAGAGAAGGTGAACACCAACCCTTCGCCACTATCTTCCAACACGGCATTCGGCGATACGGCTAGGATGATGCCAGCATCGTCGTCAATGATGGTACCCACGACTGGGGTTGTGGTTTCGAGGATATATCCGGTGCCGCCTTGGAGGTTGAGGGCAACGGTGCGATCGGGTTGGCGATCGGAGTTGGCGATCGGGGTGAGGGTGAGGGTTTTCTCGGTTTCTCCGGCCACAAAGGAAACGCTGCCTGCGCCTCCAGCAAAGGTAAACGTGGTGCCAAGGGGAGCGGCAACCTCATAGTCTGTGTCTAGAACCCGGGTTCCACCGACAACAAAGTTGACGGTGACATCGCGGTCTAAAAAGCCAGAGCGGGTGAAGGTGTAGGTGAGGGGGTCGCCGCTGTCTTCTAAAACGCTGGAGGGGGCGATCGCCAATTGAATGCTGCTTTCATCATTTTCAATCGTCCCCAAAGCTGAGGCTGGGGTACCGATGAGATAGCCTTCCCCCGTGGCGATCGTAATGGCCACGGTTTCATCGGGTTCTAGACGGTTATCGGCGATCGCCGCAACCGTAATAGTTTTGGTGGTTTCCCCAGGGGCAAACACCAAATTGCCCCCAGCCGCCCCGTAATTAAAGGTAGAAGCATCAGAGGTAACTGTGTAATCAGCATTGGCAGAGCCAAAGGTGGCCGTGCCCCCCACGTTAAAGTTGACCACCGCCACCCGATCCAAAAATCCGGTGCGGGTAAAGGTATAGGTGAGGCTGTCCCCAACATCTTCTACAACCGAGGACGGCGATACGGCGACCGAGATCAAGCTCTCATCATTGAGAATGGTGCCCGTTACCGCCGTAGTCGTACCGGCCACATAGCCCGTTCCGCTCCCCAAGATCAAACTCACCGTTTCGTCGGGTTCAAACTGGGTATCTGCCACAGGGCGAATCCGCAGGGTTTTCTCGGTTTCTCCGGCGGCAAAGCTAATCGAGCCGGCCAACCCTGCGAAGGTAAAGTTGGTGCCAGCATCGGCCTCGACCTCATAGTCATTGCTGACCCCAAAAATAGCCGTGCCCGCAATGGTAAAGTTGACCGTGGCATCGCGCCCCACAAAACCGGCGCGGGTAAAGGTATAGACAAGGGCATCGCCACCGTCTTCGAAAACAGCCGTCGGAGAAACGGCAAGGGTGACAATGGCCTCATCATCAATGATGGTGCCAACGGCGGCAGCCTCTCCCTCAATGGTGTAAGTGTTGCCCGGCTGGAGGGTAACAATGACAGTTTCATCGGATTCGGCAATATTGTCAGCGCGCGATCGCACCTGGATCACCGCCGAAGCGATCCCTGAAGGGAGCGTCACCGACCCGTTATTACCCGTAATCACCCCACCCAGGGTGGTGTAATCAATCGTGCGTTCTGCCGTCCCAGCAATAGAGAAATTAATCGTCAGCGGATCGCGGGTAAACCCTTGCCGGGTGATCGTAAAGACCATCACCCCAGCCTCATCTTCTACAAGACTGGCAGGCGACACGGAAATCGTAACGGGGACAATGGGCGGCGGCACCGTCACCGTAAAATTTCCTAAGGCTTGCCCAGCAATAAAGTTACCGGTATTGTCAAAGACTTCTCCATTGCGGAGAGAAACCCGATACACCCCATCGTTATTGGCATTCCATGCGGTACCATCGGGAGCCGCCAGTTGATAGGTAACGGTGCTCGTGGTCAGACTAGACGACAATGCGACTGAGGACAAGGTTGCGAAGCCAGAAAAGCCATTCGGCCCCGTGATCACCAGATCGCGATTATCGAAGCTCCGGGTATTTAGACCGCCAGCATCAGCATACTGAATGGTAAAGGTCTGGGCGGCCACTCCTTGGGTCGTGATGTTGCTCACCGTAAAGTTTGTGAAACTCGGAGGCGTGGCATCGCGGGCTGGCACAACCCCCGGAATAAACGAAGCAGCGGTCAGGCGTCTAAAGCCAATGCCCTGCACAATGGCCAGATATTCTCCAGTACTGCGCCGTTGAAGAATACTGCTGCCTGTAAAGCTGCCCGTGCCGGCCAAAACCCGAATACTGGCAAAGGTCAGCCCGCCCGCGAGTTGAATGCGGTCTGCACCGGGCCGAAAATCGACAATGCGATCGGCTTGGTTTTGCTGGCTACTGCCCCAACCGGGCGCTAAGACAAAGACATCTAGCCCCGCTCCGCCCACCAGAGTATCGCGGCCAACGCCGCCGTAGAGCGTATCATTGCCACTGCCGCCCACGAGCCGATCGTTGCCGATGTCGCCATAGAGAACATCACTGCCGTTGCCCCCCTGAAGCGTATCATTGCCATTGCCGCCGTAGGCGGTATCGTTTCCCTCGCCAGCTACAACTAGATCACTGCCAGCATCCCCAAACAGCAAATCTGACCCATCGTTGCCATAGATCTGATCGTTGCCGCCTAATCCCCGGATGACATCCCTGCCATCTTCACCAAAGATCAAATCATCGGTTGCAGTACCCAGGAGAAAATCAAAGCTTGGGGTTCCAATAATGGTAGCCATGAGACGAGTTACCTACGAATTACCTGAAAATGAATAGTGAGTCAGAGAATATTGAGTCAGATCATGAAGCTTGAGGATCGGTTGCGCTGTCAGAACGCACTGTCAGAACGCACTGTCCAGAAGGCACTGTCCAGAAGGCACTGTCAGAAATAACGGCCAAGCAGGAATAGTGGACAAGCCGACAGTAGAGAACAGCAGAATATCGGTTAGACGTTACTAGCAAAAAATGACTGGCAATGATGATTGGGAAATGATTGGGGGATAATTGGGCGATCGCCCCATCCCTGAGTCAGTTGAGAGTCAGTTGCACGCACCCGTTCAACTCAACTCCTTCCCGATAGTCGCTCACAGGATACCCAAATTCAGGGTTTCTACTGACAAAAGGCCTCTCCTAATTTCTGTCTTTACCCATAAGATTATGCAACCATCCCTAGGGGTTAGGGACGAGATCCTGAGTTTGCCGCCATTACAGCCGCCATTACAAGGAATGACAAGGCCCGTAGTGTGAGCAACCCAAGAGTGTAAAACAGTCTATTTTTTGTCTTTCAAAGTACTTCACTTTCCAGGATTCAGAACATTAAAATAATGAGACTTTATCCTAGGATATAGCCATAATATTGGCTGTAGCCTATATAGAGTAAGACATCTAGCCATTTTTGACTAGATTTTAGTTATTTCTGCTCCAGCCTCAGACCGCCGCCAGCCGCAATCGGTATAGACCAAGAAGCAGCCCCGCCCTAGTCCTGCGGGAAGAAGGGCGATCGCCCTTCTTCGATGATCCCGATCGCCAACGACGACCAGACCTGAATCCAGCGTCATCCCCAGTTTCTTGGCAGTTTCGTAACCCGTTGGAGGCAGGCGCAAAGACCCATCGCAACGATACATACCCCTTACTTGCCGATACAAAAGCGGCTAAAAATACGCCCAAGCACCGATTCCGTCACCTCATCCCCCGTGATCTCGCTCAGAGCCTGGATAGCCGCCCGGAGATCAATGCTCCAAAAGTCTAACGGCAACGCTTCAGCCAAGGTGAGTTGCACTTGCTGGAGGGCGGTTTGGGCGCGCAGGAGGGCGGCGGCTTGGCGTTGGTTGATGGCGACATCTAGGTTAGCCGCTTGCAGGTTGCTGTGGTTTACAGCGGCGAGGATCGCTTGCTCTAGATCCGCGATGCCTTGTTGCTGGGCAGCAGCGGTATATACAACCTGGGCAATGGCGGTGGGGTAGGCAATCGGAGGACGCTCGGCGGCGGGCGCGAGATCCATTTTATTAATGATTAAAATCAAGGGTCGCTGGGTTTCGCCACTGGAATCACAGCAAACTTGGTCGTAGATCTGCTGATCGTCGGGCGTCCAGCCTGCCTGGGCTTCGATGGTCAAAAGAATGAGGTCAGCGGCTTGGGCGGCTTGGCGCGATCGCGCGATCCCCAACTGCTCCACCCGGTCAGCAGCCTCACGGATGCCAGCGGTGTCAAGCACCTGCACCGGGATACCCTGCACCACCAACTGCGACTCCACCACATCGCGTGTAGTGCCGGGGAGATCTGTCACAATGGCGCGATCGCTCTGGCTCCAGGCATTGAGTAAACTCGATTTGCCCACGTTAGGACGCCCGACAATGGCCACTTTTAGCCCCGTGCGGAGCAATTCACCCCGGTCAGCGGTCGCTAAGATAGTAGAGACCTGCTCGGTCAGCTCGGTCAACTGGTGCTGCACAAGGGCTTCATCTAAGGGCGGCAAATCATCTTCAAAGTCAATTCGGGCTTCAATTTCTGCCAAAATATCGAGGCAGCGATCGCGCAACTCTCGAATGGGAACGGCCAGTTTGCCCTGAATGCCCACCAAGGCAGTCTGCGCGGCTTGGGGCGATCGTGCCCCCACCAAATCGGCAATACTCTCCGCTTGGGTGAGGTCAATGCGCCCATTTAAAAAGGCTCGCAGGGTAAATTCTCCAGGTTCTGCCAGCCGTGCCCCAGCCAGTAGACAAGCCTGCAACACCTGCTGCACCGCCATCATGCCCCCGTGGCAATGGAACTCGACCACATCTTCGCGGGTGTATGAGCGAGGAGCTTGCATCAGCAACAGCAACGCTTCATCTAACATGGCTCCAGTATCGGGATGGTGGATCTGACCATATAACACCCGGTGGCTCTCCCAAAGCTGGCGACCGGGTGCCCGAAACAAGCGCTGGGCGATCGCCCATGCCTCTGCCCCAGACACCCGCACAATGCCCACACTGCCCTGCTGCGGCACAATAGCCGTGGCGATCGCCACAATCGTATCTCCCTGCACGGTATCTCCCTGGGTATCTCCCTGCACCTGTTTTTCCGATCCCATCCGACCCCCTGCTGCTCTCCCGATCCCCAAGCTGTCCCATGGGTATTTGACGCTTTCTAGTTCCCATTGCTACCGTCAGAAAGCTGCATAGCCGCAACGCGCGGCCTAGCCGTCCCCCTGAGCGAGGAAATCCAGCCGACACGTTTCCTTAATGATTGTCCTCTGAATTTATGCCTATGCCAGCCGGGTTGCCCTTCCGAAAACTCTTGTTTGCCTTACTGCTGATCGCAATCACCTATGTTGCGATGGCATTGGCCTTGCGCGCCGTGGGGCTAGAAAACACCCATCAGTATGTTGAGCGGGCAGGGGTTTGGGCACCCCTGGTTTTTGTCCTGCTCTGTGCCACCAGCTTGATTGTGGCTCCCCTCAGTGGCAGCTCTATTTATATCGTCGGGGGGGTCTTGTTTGGCAAATCCATTGCCTTTTTGCTCAGCTTCATCGCCACCCTGATAGGCTGCAATGTCAATTTTTGGATCTCCCGACGATTTGGCCGGGGGGTCGCATCGCGGCTGATAGGGCGTAGCAGTTTAGAAGAACTCGACCAATTTATCCACCGCATTAAACGCCACCACGGTGTGTTCTACATCGCGCTCCTCATGCCCCTGTCGCAAGATATGGTGAGCTATGCCGTGGGCCTCACCAAGATGCAATATACCGATTTTGTACTGGCCGTTCTCATGGTCACCCCCATTATTGTGGGCTTCTACGTCTTTCTAGGAACTAGCTTACTAGAGGCCATCATCTAGCCAGATTAGCCTAACGGGTTCGAATGCATCTTACAAATAATTTAGGTCTTCCTACTTAGAGAATTTTAACGCTAGGGGAAACCGCCCTCTGAATGGCGATCGCCATCAAGCACAGAATCAGGAGCCATGATCCAACCCCAGTCTCGTGAGCTATTTAGATGAGAATATTCTCATTTTCGAAAGCAGTTGTGATAGAAAAAACAACCCTCTCAGTATTTTTTAGACTCCTCAAAGTCAGACGGTATAACATCGGATTTAGTGCTTACCTGACAGGCCAGAACCCTCTGCTTCAGAAGGCTTCTCTAAGCATTAAGAGTCTCTAGAAACTGTTTTTTTCATGATTTAGATGATCATTTTGCTAGCAAGTATTACGCCAACTTCTGCCTCAACCCTGGCAAAACCTTATGATTATGATGGACTTTCCTAAATCTTATAAAAATGTTAAGCATATAGACATCACCTGAGTTAGTTCCTGTCTGGTTCCGTATTTTGATGCTTCGTCATATTGATTGACCCCGCCGTCAACTATACAGCTATCTTGTGAATTCATTAAAATCTCGCACCTTTGGGATTTCAGACGCTTGAGATCTCAAACGCTTGGAATTTCAGACACTTGGGATTAAGGGGAGCCTTCAAGGGTTGTGAGGATGAGCCGAAGAATTAACCCACAGCCGTTTTGCCCAAAGTTTTGATGGATCGGTCTGAAATTGATTGAACGAAGTTAGCCTGAGTTTTGACCGCTCGGTATGTGGCCTAGCCGCTCGGTTGGCTGGCTAGGCTGAGTCTTGATTTTTTCTATCATTGTGGGTTGAACTATGCTGATGTCTCGTACTTTGCTCCTCATGGTGCTGCTGCTCGGGTTGCCGTTTGTAGCCAGTTGCGGAGTAACTCGCCCTGAAGCCCAAGCGCAGTCGGCGGCTCCTAATGGGCAACGGGAAGGCGAGTCTGTCTCCGTAGAAACGGCGATCGCCCAATCGGGTTCCTTAGAAACAGCCCGAGAGTTGACGGGCACCACCGAACCCTTGCGCCAGGTGGCTTTGCGGTCACAGTCAGAGGGGCAATTGCTTGCTCTGTCTGTGGATGTGGGCGATCGCGTCTCCCAGGGCAGTTCCCTCGGCCAAGTAGACGATCGCTTACTCGAAGCGACCCTGCGCCAAGCCCAAGCCGAGCTAGCCTCGCGCCAGTCTGACGTAGCCGCCGCCCAAGCCGAGGTCAGTGATGTGCAAGCCCAGGCTGACCAATCAGCCGTGGAATTACAACAGGCGATCGCCGATGCCGAGCGCTTCCAACGCCTAGCCGCAGAAGGAGCCATCACCGACCAAGAAGCGGAGCAAGCCCAAACCGCTAGGTTAGCCGCCGAGCAAGCGCTCCGCTCAACCCGAGAACGGGTGCGCACCCGCGAGCAGTCAGTGATCTCTGCCCGCGCCCAAGTCACTGCCCAACTCGCCACCATCGCTGAAATTCAACAGCGCCAAGCCTACTCAGCCCTACTCAGCCCCATCAGCGGCTCCGTGTTAGAGCGCCTCCGGCAAACCGGGGATCTCGTGCGCCCCGGCGAAGATATTCTCCGCATTGGCGATTTTAGCGCCATCAAAATTGTGGTGCCCGTCTCAGAATTAGACCTCGGCACCTTGCGTGTGGGGCAATCTGTGGCAGTCCGGCTTGATGCCTTTCCCGATCGCACCCTCACGGGGCAAATTGACCGCATCGCCCCCATCGCCAACTCGACCGCTCGCTTGATCCCCGTCGAAATTCGCGTGCCCAACCCCGACGGGCGGATCTCCGCTGGCTTGCTGGCGCGGGTGTCGTTCCAAGAAACAGCCGCGAACCGCTTAGTTGTGCCCGCAGAAGCCATTGGCTTAGATGAGGCAGGCCGCGAAGATATTGTATTTCTGCTGCGACAGGAGGGCGAAACGGCCACGGTCGTAGAACGAGCGATAGAAATGGGCGATCGCGCCAACAATCAAGTCGAAATCCTCAGCGGCATCGAACCGGGCGACACCATCATCGTCCGCAGTAGCGCCCCCCTCAACGATGGCCAACCCGTCAGACTCAGCCTTTTGTCTGAAACCTCTGAATCTTCGGATTCTGTAAATTGAGTTTTTGTGAATTGCCTTGTGAATTGCCTTGTGAATTGCGTGCCTCAGAGTCCTCCGTCTAGAGGGATCTGGTGTGCCTTGGCTTCGTCTGCTGCCCTTCTCTCCTCCCTTTTTTGCCCATGAGCATCAGTACCCTTGCAATTCGCCAGCATATCGGCACCCTCATGATTTCCTTGACGGTGGTGGTGTTGGGGGTCTTTTTCCTCAACCGCATTCCCGTTGATTTGCTGCCCTCTATCACCTACCCTCGCATTGGGGTACGGGTTGCTACCGCTGGCATCTCGCCCACGGTAGCCGTCGATGAAATTACACGCCCCCTCGAACAAGCATTGGTCGCCACCGAAGGGGTCGAGCAAATCTTCTCGCAAACCCGAGAAGGCAATGTCAGCGTCGATCTGTACTTTCGACCGGGGGGCAACATTGACCGCGCCTTAAACGATGCAACCGCCGCTCTCAACCGATCCCTCAGTCGTCTGCCGGATGGCATCGGACAGCCTCGCCTGTTTAAGGTCGATCCATCCCAACTGCCGGTTTATGAATTTGCCCTCTCGTCTACTTCCTTGAAGGATGTCGATTTGCGCGTTTTTGCCGACGAAGAACTCGCGCGGGAATTAACCGTCGTTCCGGGGGTGGCAGGGGTCGATGTCTCGGGTGGGGTGCGCGAAGAAGTAGCCGTGAACCTCGACCTCAACCGGATGCAGGCATTGGGAATAGGGGTGAACGATGTTTTGAATGAGTTGCGCGATCGCAATGAAGACACGGCGGGCGGGCGGATTTTGGGCACCAACGAAGAAGTGCTAGCCCGTACCCTAGGCCGCTTCCAGAGTGCCGAAGAGTTACAGAATCTCAGCTTTGAAACCTCTGGTAACAATGGCTTCGGAGCCATTGCCGGAGACCCAGCCCCTGCGGCGGGGCGGGTCTATCTCCGAGACTTTGCCCAAATCATTGACGGCACCGAAGACAAACGGATCTTCGTCACCCTCAACGGTGAACCCGCCGTCAAGGTCAGTGTGCAAAAGCAACCCGATGCCAACACCGTGCAAGTCGTCGAGGATGTAAAGCGCAAAATCGACGAACTGCGAGCCGCTGGGTTGTTTCCCGAAGACATGGTGACCACCCCAACCTTAGATGAATCGGTCTTCATCCGTAGCTCTATTGCCAATGTCACCAGTTCGGGGTTATCTGGGGCAGGGTTAGCGGCGATCGCCGTTCTCCTATTCCTCGGGTCCCTCCGCCAAACCCTTGTCATTGTCTTAGCCATCCCCCTCGCCACCCTCGTGGCGATTTTGCTGATGGGGATGTTTGGGCTTTCCCTCAATGTCTTTAGCCTAGGGGGATTGGCTCTAGGAGTAGGGATTGTCGTAGATAACGCCATCGTGATGTTGGAAAGCATCGCCAACCGCCTTTCCCCCATCGCCACGTTGAAAGCCCAAAACGGGAAAGAGCAAGCTCTCAACTACAGTAATGGCAACGGCAACGGCAATGGCAATGGCAATGGCAATCAGAGCGAGGCCAGTATCGATCCTCTTGCCATTGCGGCAGAAAGTAGCCGAGAGCTAGAATCTGCCCTCCTCGCGTCTACCATCACCAACCTCGTCGCGGTTCTCCCCTTCCTGTTGATTGGAGGGTTCTTCGCGCTCCTGTTCAATCCCTTAGTGCTGACGATTAGCTTTGCGGTGGCCGCCTCCCTCGCGGTGGCGCTGACGGTGGTTCCTTCCCTCACCTCACGGTTGCTCGTCATCCCTCGCACCAGTGGAGTCGGCAACTGGGCACCCCTCCGCGCCTTTCGGCTGCGGATAGAGGGCTTAACTCGGCGCTATGTTCACTTACTCGCCTGGGTGCTGCAAAAACGAGCCTGGGTCATTCTGGGCGCAGTTCTTGTCTTGGGCGGAGGTAGCATCGTGCTGGGTGGGCAACTGCCCCAAGAGATTCTGCCTCGCATTAACACCGGGCAGGCGCGCGTGTCGGTCAACTTCCCCTCCGGCACCACCCTCGACGAAAACCGTACCGTGATGCAAGCCGTCGATCAGTTGTTGCTCGAACAGCCCGAAGTCGAGTATGTCTTCACAACCTCGGGGGGTGGCTTGTTTGCTAGCAACACGAGCGAAAACACCTTGCGGGGTAGCAGCACCATCAGACTGAATCAGGGAACCGACTTAAGCCGCTTTGTAGAGCGCATGAACCGCGAGCTGACGCAGTTTAATCTGATTGATACGCGCTTACGGGTCTCTCCTGAATCGGTGCGCGGCTTAAGTCTCAATAATTCCCCCGTCGGGAGAGCGGACGTGGATATTATTTTGCAGGGAACAGATGCCGAGAGTCTACAAGCCGCAGGCGATCAAATCTTAGCCGCATTAGACTCCCAAGCCCAACTGGCTCGCTATAGCCCAGATGCCGACCCGCCGCAGCCCGAAATTCAAGTGGTGCCTGACTGGGAACGCGCCCAGCCCTTGGGGCTGACGGCTCTTGACCTGGGTGAAACGGTGCAAACAGCCATTCAGGGAACGGTGCCCACGCAATTACAACGGGGCGATCGCCTCGTCGATATTCGCTTGCAACTGGCCTCAGACCAATTGCAACAACCCGATCAGTTACAGCAACTCCCCCTGTTCACCAATGGCAATCAATGGGTGCGCTTGGGCGATGTAGCAGAGATTAAACCCGGCTTTGCCCCTGGCGAAATTCAACGGATCAACCAGCGCCAAGTCTTTATCATCGAAGGAACATTGAGCGAAGGAGCCAGCCTAAGCGCAGCCCTCGACGAAATGAACCGCACCGTTGATGCCCTCGACTTGCCAGCCGGAGTCTCACGCCTGCCCAGTGTCAGTGCCGAAACCAGCCGCGCTATTCAGCAATCCTTAGTCGTCTTGGGTAGTCTAGCTGCCTTCTTGGTCTTTGTGGTCATGGCTGTGCAATATAACTCCTTAATCGACCCGTTGGTAATCATGCTGACGGTTCCGTTTGCGATCGCAGGCAGCATTCTGGGATTGTTCCTTACCCAAACCGCCCTAGGCGCGATGGTCGTCGTAGGAGCCATCTTGCTCATTGGGATCGTGGTCAACAATGCGATCATTTTGGTGGAGCGCGCCAACCAAATTCGTGAAGCCGAAGGGCTGGATCATCGTTCCGCGATCCTTCAAGCAGCAGCCGAACGCCTCCGCCCCATTTTGATGACCACCCTCACCACCGTTCTCGGCCTTTTTCCCCTTGCCCTCGGCATCGGCGAAGGCTCCGAATTCCTTCAGCCCCTAGGGGTTGTGGTGTTCTCTGGCCTCTCGGTGGCCACCATCCTCACCCTATTCCTGATTCCTTGCTTCTACACCTTGCTCCACGAAACGCTCTCTTCTGGGGGAACCCTGTCGCGCTTGCCACGGCTCCGTCCTCGGAAGCTGCCAGTGCCGCGCCCATAGGCCAAGCAAGCATCCGAGGAGAAGGGTATGGGAGAGCAGGGCGATCGCCCTGCTCTCCCATACCCGCCCAAAGCACCCAAAAAAAGCGGTAGATGTTGCCAAGGAGCAATCTACCGCTTTTTTGAGGTCGTTTTCTGTATTAAGGCACTGGTAAAGACTCGGCTAAATGCTCCCCTTGAGGGTCAGGGTGGCAAAGATTTGGGCGATCGCCCCCAACACAGATCACGTCATTACAAAGCAGGCGTCAAAGAGGGAGAAGGAGAAAGGAGGGCGATCGCCAATCCTGCTTTAGTCGTCCTGCTTTAGTCGTAATGCTTTGGCCGTAGCAGAGCAAACCCACCGCAGGGATCACCCAGAACCCTTAGATTTTGGCTCCTCACGCCCTAATCTTCATCTTCCCAGGTTTCGACCGACAGCAATTCGCTGAGAGGGTCTTGCATAGAAAAATCAAAGTCTTCTAGCTCTTTGCGCAAATATGCCCATTCATCACCATACAAAAGTGCGATTTTCCACAACCGATCATCAGGCTTCAGCATGTTCTTCTCCACCAAAGAGCGAACCTGTCGCTGGAGCTTAAACATGGGATGAACAACTGATGGTCGTACAACAGTTTCGTTAACCATAGATTAAATTGTTTGAATTCCTTAAATCAAGAACAGGCGAGGAACTCTGATGCAGCCCTGCTATTGCAACCGCAGGAACGATCAGCTACTCGTTCACTCGCATTGTGTTGTTTTCCAACTTCGTATCGTATCGTAGCTCAGATACTCTAGATTGACCTCCGTTTTAGGTCAAGATTCAGGGTATATCTAGTTTTTTTAATCAGACTAGGGAAAAGATTAGGAAAAATTAATACTTATTTCGGTAGTAACGCTCTCGTGCAGGTAGCCTAAATCTATTAACTGACAGCGTTGAGGGTTGCCCCTAGAAAATCGAAAGGCAGGTTAAAGGGGGCGATCGCAGCTCCTGCGATCATTTGGGCTTTCAGAAAGCTCTAATTGCTGCTAGAATAAACTGTTTGTGACACCTTTTGAGAGGATAATTATAGATGGCGCGTTATCGGGGCCCTCGCCTCAGAATTGTTCGTCGTCTGTGTACGGGGACGGATGCACTTCCTGGGCTGACTCGCAAAGATCGGCGACAGTCTGGCAAGCGCACCAACCCTCCCGGTCAACACGGAGCGGCTCGTCGTAAAGAATCTGAGTACGCCAGACGGCTCAAAGAAAAGCAAAAGCTGCGGTACAACTATGGCGTCAGCGAACGTCAGATGTTCCGCTATGTTCGGAAGGCACGGAGTATTTCTGGCTCCACAGGGCAGATTCTCCTGCAAATGCTAGAAATGCGGCTAGACAACACCATCTTCCGGTTGGGAATGGCTCCGACAATCCCCGCTGCTCGTCAGTTGGTGAGCCATGGCCACATCACGGTAAATGGCACCCGCGTCAACGTTGCTAGCTATCAGTGCAGACCCGGTGATTTGGTTGGAGTAAGGGATAAGGCGGCATCGCGCAAACGGGTCGAAGAAAATCTTCTATACCCCGGCTTGGCGAATGTACCTTCTCACTTAGAGTTCGATAAAGCGAAGCTAACGGCTAAGGTCAATAGCATCATCGAGCGCGAGTGGGTCGCCCTCAACATTGATGAACTGCTGGTGGTGGAATACTACTCCAGAAAAGCGTAAATCTTTCAGAGGTGTCACTGTGCGGCTGCGGTGCGCCCCCTGATGCAGCAATCGCATATTTTCAATCCCTTGCCATGTCCGTCAATATGGCAAGGGATTTTTTATGGATTTTGCGCTTAAGGAAATGTCGAGCATGGCTATTTCCTGACTAACTCCTGGCATCCGTAGCAAGGCCTCATTCACCCATGCATTTGCAAGCCATGGGCGTTGGGCGAGGCTTGCGAATATAAAACAGTCCTCGCATCCTCTCACAATCCACATCAGATCGCCGTCAGCTAGAAACCGAGCAACCATGGCAGGATTTTCAAGGGCTATGCCTCATCATTCGCCCGGACTAAGCAAGGCATGGGATGAATGAATCGAAGGGAACAATCAATCATCGTAATGGGTCATCGGACGCTAGATTTTAGACATTAAATCTTAGACATTAAATCTTAGACATTAAATCTTGGACATTAGATCTTGGACGCTAGATCTTGCAGATTAGACATCGCACATTGGAGCTTGCAGCGGAGATCCTCAATATGACAAAGAGTAGGGGCGTGTTGGGTCTTGGGTTGGGTTTTAGAGTAGGGAGTCTGGGAGCGCTGGCGCTAGTATGCCTGAGCGCATCTGCCGGGTTGGCCAACCCCCGTGGGTTTGAGGGCAACTATGTGGGCGCGACGGTAGATGCTAGCAATTTTGAAGATGGTGTTCATAGCTTGCTAGGAACGGGGAGTGCGGGGGGATGGGTCGCAGACCAAGCACAAACTGGGGAAGGCCGTGCCCCAGGGCAGCGGCAGTTACAAACCCGGATTGATTTGGCAGAGTTTCCGATATCCGTGCGAGGGGCAGTCGTGTTGGGGGATGAGATCGAGGCGGTGATGCCCATGCTTTCCTATGATGTGCCATTGGGCGATCGCGCCAATATCTATGCGGGGGCAGGCTACGCCTTTGTGCGCCCAGGCGCACAGACAGCCTTGGGCGATCGCAATGGCCCCGTCTTAAACACCGGAGTCGAAGCCTCAATTACCCATAATGTGGTGCTATACGGCGATATGCGCATCCATCCACGCACCCAAGCTGACCAAGACCCTATCCGCTTCCAAGTTGGGATAGGCCGCCGCTTCTAACGCCAAACATCCCTCAGATCTCGCGTTGGTCGATCTGAGGAATCAGTTGGGCTAGCCACCGTTATAGCCATAGATATAAGAGATCGGCGGTTGAGCAGGGCTACTGGATGTCTTCTAGGGCAAGGGTCGCACGGGCAACCCCATCAATATCACCCTGCTGATTGTAGAGATCAAGAGCCTGTTGGAGTTCGGCGATCGCCTCATCTTGCCGTTCCCGCGCATTGAGAGCCAAACCCAGTTGGTAGTGAGCGTCGGGGTTATCTGGGGTAATTTCCAACCAGCGCCGAAACGTCAAAATCGCCTGCAAATAATCTTGTTGGGCAAACTGAATTTCGCCCAGTGCCGCCTGTGCCCCTGGCAGTTGGGGTTGAGCCGACACAGCTCGCTGGTAATATAACTCGGCATCAGGTAAGTTGTTTTGGATGCGGTACACATCGCCAATTTGAAGATAGATCGCACCATTTCGGGGTTCTAGCTCGGCAGCCCGTCTGAGGGCATCCAATCCTTCCCGGGTATTGCCTGTATTGAGCAGGGCGACCCCCAAGTTAACTTGAATACTACCGCTACGAGCATCTAGGGCAGCGGCTTGCTCTAACACAGACACCGCCTCGGCATAGCGTTCTTGCTGAATCAGCACAGACCCGATAGATTCTTGAATCACCGCGTTTCGAGGTTCGATCTCACTGGCGCGGCGGTAGGCTTGCAGCGCCCCTTCATAGTCTTCCTGGCGACCTAACACCACCCCCAAGCCAATATAGGCATTGATATCATTGCCGCGTAGCTGGGTTACTTGGCGGTAAGCCGTAGCCGCTTCCGTATAATTTCCAAGGTTGGCGAAGGAGAAAGCGAGGGCAATATAAAAATCAGGGTTGCTGTTGTCGAGGGCGATCGCCCGTTGATAGGCCACAACCGCCGCCTCAAAATTATTCTGGTTCGCTTCCGCATAGCCCATAGCCGCATAAATTCGCGCATTTTCGGGGTCTAGGCGGGCAGCTTCTGTATAGGCCGTGACCGCGCCCGCAAAATTTCGCTGGTCTAACAACTGCCGCGCTTGGCGAATCAACTCACTGATCCGTCGCTGCTGCTCGCGATCGGTGCTAGAAGTTTGGGCAATCCAGTCTCCAAAGCTGTCTCCAGAGATGGCTCTGTGGGGCTGATCAGGAGCAACTAGCCCCACAGCAGCTAAACTCGGCAGCGGGATCACCAAGCCTCCACTCAGGGCAATGGCTAGGGCAAGAAAAGTGTTTCGCTTCACTGGATTTCTCTCAACAATGGGCATTGACACAACTCAACACAGAACAGCCTGACAAAAGATCGATGTACCGTTTCACCCCACGGTCACTTCACAGGATCTAGATTCACAGGATCTAGATTCACAGGATTTAATTGATGCGGTCTGATACACAGGACTGGGTTCATACTTGCCCGGTCATACAGCGATCTCGATGATGTATCCGCCTAAGATGTTCCCTACGGTCGGAAGTTGGAAGCTTAACATGGGTTTGTCTACAAGCTGGATCAGTGCAACTCGCAAGCTAAATCCATAGACCGCCATTTAGCGAGGAAAATCGCCCCTAGAGAGCCGATGGATGCCCAGATGGATTAGCCGCCCCAAGGGGGATTTCCGACCCGCACAGATCCATGCAACAGCATTCGACGATCCAATAGAAATTTAGACTGCAACCCCTCTGAGCGAAGACGTAGGCATTAGATCTAGGCACTATCCCTCGCCAGTTTCCTGATTGTGATGCTCTATTGATTTCCCGCTGACCTCACAGCCATCCGGATTCCCTCCATTGGGCATAGGGGTTGAACCCTATAAGCTGGTAGATCAGATGTTAACAAAGGAGTGCTTACGCAGTCAGCCTATGATTTTAACCACAACTGATGTCCTTCAGGGATCCGTAATCGACACCTATTTGGGAGTGGTGACGGCGGAGATCGTTTATGGTAGCAATGCCCTGCGCGATTTTTTTGCAGGCATTCGCGACATTATTGGAGGGCGCACCGCTAGCTACGAGCGCGTCTTTGAGCAGGGGCAAGCCGACGCTCTGGCTGAGCTTGAGCGCCGTGCCGAGCGCTTAGGAGCCAACGCCGTAATTGGCATTGAAGTTTCGACTGGCACAATCAATATTGATGAAACTGGGGTGCTGCTTCTCATTACGGCTACCGGCACGGCTGTGCGCGTTCAAGCCTAAAGCTCAGGTTATGAGCGGGCGTAACATCTGTCTACTCGCCTGAGTACCCTGCTCTGGGCGGTTATCTGGGCTTTGCGAGACACTTGAGTCGGGAAAGAGGCTCTTGATGCACAGAATGGCTCTCAAACCTGACAATTAGGCTCAATGTTCATGCAAAAAAACATTACAACCCTGCCGAGAATTTGGATTTCTGTCACAGTTGAAGAAGGATTCTGGGGGGAATGAGCGATTGGGCGATCGCCCGTAGGGTTGTCGTGATCCCAGAGCAGCAAATGCCCGCTCTGATATTCACAGTTTCGAGGATCTCCCCATTCAAGATTGACCCAACAGACTCTCACACCTGGCTTGATGGACTCTTTTGTATTGACTGGCTTATCTTGGCTGGCTTGATCCCGTCATCTTTGACCCTATCGCTCATGCGCTGACTTGGGCACAGCACGTTCGTAGCGGTTTTGGCTGAGGTTGCCCACCTCGCCCAACCCCTTGATACAAAAATTTGGCTAGTCTTAGGAGGCCCTATGAGAGCAGTGCTGATGGCAGGCGGGTCAGGTACCCGGCTAAGACCGCTGACCTGCGATTTGCCAAAGCCGATGGTTCCGATTCTCAATCGCCCCATTGCCCAACATATTATCCACTTACTACGCCGTCACAACATCACCGAGATTATTGCAACCCTGCATTATCTGCCCGATGTGATGCGTGACTATTTCCATGACGGGAGTGATTTTGGTGTGCAAATGACCTATGCCGTCGAGGAAGATCAACCCCTCGGCACGGCAGGTTGTGTCAAAAATGTAGCGGAATTACTAGACGACACCTTTCTGGTGATTAGCGGCGATAGTGTCACCGATGTCAACCTAACAGAGGCGATCGCCTTCCACAAAGCCAAAGGCTCCAAGGCTACCCTGATTTTGGCCTCCATGCCCAACCCGTTGGAGTTTGGGGTGGTCATCACCGACGGCGACCAGCGCATTCGGCGCTTTTTAGAAAAGCCTTCCAGCAGTGAAATTTTTTCTGACACCGTTAACACAGGCACTTATATTTTAGAGCCAGAGGTGTTGGCCTACTTACCCGCCAACCGCGAGGCTGATTTTTCAAAGGATCTGTTTCCCTTGCTGATGGAAAAAGACCTGCCGATGTATGGCTACATCAGCGATAGCTACTGGTGTGATGTGGGCCATTTGAACGCCTACCGCGATGCCCAATATGCCGCATTACAACGGAAAGTAAAGCTGGAATATGGCTATGAGGAGCGATCGCCCGGTTTGTGGATTGGGCAAAACACCTTCATTGACGCTACCGCCCGCTTAGGCACCCCAGTGATGATTGGCAGCAACTGCCGCATCGGGGCCCGCGTCCAAATCGAAGCCGGCACCGTCATCGGTGACAACGTGACTATTGGAGCCGATGCCGATCTCAAGCGCCCCATTATCTGGAACGGCGTCACCATTGGCGATGAAGTGCATTTACGCGCCTGTGTCGCCGCCCGAGGCACCCGCATCGATCGCCGGGCCCATGTGCTCGAAGGGGCGATCGTTGGCTCCCTCTCCGTCGTCGGAGAAGAATCTGTGGTTAACCCCGATGTGCGCATCTGGCCAAGCAAACGAATTGACCCAGGGGCGATCGTCAACATGAACCTAATTTGGGGCCATGCCGCCCATCGCAACCTCTTTGGGCAACGGGGCGTATCGGGGTTGGCCAACGTAGACATCACCCCCGAGTTTGCCGTACGCATCGGAGCCGCCTTTGGCTCAACCCTAAAGCCCAGTTCCCACGTTACCGTTTCCCGCGATCAGCGCAATATTTCGCGCATGGTGTCGCGATCGCTCATCTCTGGCCTCATGTCTGTGGGGGTTCATATCTACAACCTCGAAGCCACGGCCATCCCCGTCGCCCGCACCGTCACCCCTTCACGGGGTGTCGCAGGGGGCATTCATGTCCGCGTCCATCCCGACCGGTCAGACCATATCTTGATCGAGTTTTTTGACGCCAAGGGCATCAACCTCACCAAAGCCCGCGAAAAAAAGGTCGAAGGAGCCTACTTCAAAGAAGACTTTCGGCGGGCACAGGTGCAAGAAATCGGCAACATCAGCTACGTCACCGACTCGACCGACATCTACTGCAAGAGTTTTGAGCATCTGCTCCGAGTTGACGCCATCCGCACCAGCAACTCCAAATTGGTGATTGACTACGCCTATGCCGTATCGGGTGCCGTCTTACCCCAACTGCTCGCAAAGTTTGGCTGCGATGCCGTCGTCTTAAACGCCAGCCTCACCCCCACCGCCCCCACCCTAGCCGATCGCGAAGCCCTCCTCAGCCAACTAGGGCATGTGGTCGAAGCCCTCAAGGCAAACTTTGGGGTGCAAGTCTCGGCCAACGGCGAGCAGTTGGTTTTGGTTGATGAATCCGGTAGCCCCATTCGGGGAGAACTGCTGACCACCCTGATGATTCACATGGTCTTGACCCAGCACCCCGGCAGCACCGTCGTGGTGCCAGTCAACGCAGCCAGTGCTGCCGAGCAAATTGCCCGTCGGCATGGGGGACAGGTCGTCCGCACCAAAGCCAGCCCCACCGCCTTAATGGAAGCCTGCCATACCATTCCCAACGTGGTGCTAGGGGGCAGTGGCGAAATGGGATTCATCTTCCCACAACTTCACCCCGGCTTTGATGCCATGTTTTGCATTGCCAAAATTGCTGAAATGCTGGCGCTGCAAGACCAACTCACCATCACCAGCGATCGCCGCACCCTTGGTCAAATCCGGGCTGAGCTACCCCGTGTTTGTCATCGATCGCTCACCGTGCGCTGCCCCTGGACGGTCAAAGGCGCATTGATGCGTCACCTCGTCGAAACCCATCCCCCCGACTCGTTAGAACTCATTGATGGCGTCAAAATCTTTAGCCCCCAACGAGATAGCTGGATCCTCATTTTGCCAGATGCAGGCGAAACCCTCGTTCACCTCTATGCCGACAGCTACGACCGGGGCTGGGTAGACGAAACCCTGAGAGAATACCGCACCTTTGTTCAAGATTTTGTGGAACAAGAAATCGGCTTAGAAGATCAAGCCCTCCTCCTAGAACCCATCTAGACACCCTCCCTTTTGCTTTCAGACCAGCCAGGAGCTATAGCTGCAGCCACGATCCATAGGACATTTACCTGTCATCCATCTTGAGAGTCGTCTAACCCATGGATTCCCGTTTGTATGGGAATGACACTGGTATGTCCTAACCTTTGTGACTACAGCTATAAACCTCGCTCCCCAAATGATTCCCTTTAGGTTTCAAAACCAAAATCCCTCCAGATCCGAAGATTTGGAGGGATTTTGAATTAAGTTGCTGTTTCAATGGGCAGGGCGAGACTCGAACTCGCACAACCGAAGTCGCCGCATTTTGAGTGCGGTGCGTCTACCAATTCCGCCACCCGCCCTTGGGTTCGGCTCCCTTATCATACAGGATTGGGCGCGAATGGAGTAGATTTTGATAATCTTGGGTGCTTGCCCACCGATCAATTTCTTTGGCGCGCAAAACAGGGACGGGATGGGACAGTTGGGCGGTCTGGGCTTGGCGCAGCAGTTGCCCCATTTCAGAAAGGCTGAGGGCTTCGTAGGTGCGGGCTTGCTCTAAAAAGGCATCGAGGTTGAGCAGGGGGGCGATCGCCGGAGACCCACCCGACAGCTTCATCAACACAGAGGCCACAGTATCAGAATTTTGGGAGACGAGTAGGGCTGCGCGATCGCAGGTAAACTCGGCACAGCGCACCCATTCCATCAGGCGCTCTTGCAAAGATTGCGCCAGCACAGACCCCCAAACCGTGGTGCTTGCCGCCAAAATAACGAGGTTGGCTAGGGTCAGATAGACACTGTGTTCGCACTTGAGATGCCCCAGTTCATGGGCAATCACCGCCTGGATTTCGTCAGGGGTGAGCAAATCAATCAGCGAGGTATGCAACACGATGAAGGGCACCTGCCCGCGCATGGCAAAGGTATAGGCATTGGGCACCGGGTTTTGCCGCACGTAGAGTTGGGGCGGCTCTAAATCTAAAATTTTGCAGGCATCGAGCAGCAGTTGGTGGAGATGGGGCAGTTGCTGATCGCTCACCAGCACCCCAGAGGCCAGGTTTTCGAGTTGAAAGAACTGCTCTCCGATGCCGCCTAAAACGCCTCGCACGACGAGGTCTAACCCTGGGATCTGTTGGAGAGCCTGGGTTGCTTGGAGGTCGAGGGGATGGCGAAAGTGATGGGCTTTGAGGCCAGTGAGGAGGGTTTTGGAAGACACCATTGGCTCCGGGGGATGGGGTTGTTGGGCTGGACGTGGGCTGAAACCGGATCGCTGATTGGGTTGGCGAGTGGGGTTAGGAGGTGGGTGGGGTGGGCGATCGCCCATTCTTCAAACAATCCATCCCACATTTACCCCTTCCCCATCTCACCCAATCAATAGGCTAGGTCGATCCACGATCCAATCAAAATGCCTTCTTATTCTAACGAGTCCTCTCTGCCAGCATTGCCTCTGCCCAGAAAATCATCTGAACTTAAGGCCAACAGCATCCACTAGCCCTACCATTCGCCAACGCTTCAGATCACCTCACCATAAGCCAAGCGTATTCCAAGCATGACCCCCATAAAACATGACCCTCCGGTTCTCGGCTGAGATGCAGCTTAGGACGCCTGCTGCACCGATGTTTAGCGGGGGCCAGCGGCGATCGCAGAATTAGCAATGGTCAACAACTCTTCCAGCGTGCCGTTTTTGAGATACATCGTATAGAGCACACCGCCTCGTTCCCATTGCAAAATGGCCGAACAATAGGCTCCACAGAAGTTAAAGAATCCACCTTGGGAGCCATCGGTGAGGGTCACTAAGGCAAATTGATCCCCTGGGAGTAAGTCATTGGGGCCAAAGGAAAAGCCCCCCACTTCGGCTGAAAGGCTGCCGATATTGCACGCTGTTGCCCCTCGGCAGTCTTGGGTGTAATCAAGGCTGAGGGAATAGCTGATGTTATCGGCTTCGGCGCTGATGTAAATCTGCTCGACCTCAGCGGCAGGTAAGACATCCGGCAGAAAAACGGGCACGGAGGTTTGGGTTTGGAGGTAAGGCAAAATGTCCCACAGGGGAAAGGGCACATCTGCGAGGGCGATCGCAGCCCCCAGCAAAGACAAACTTAGCCCCGCGACCCAGCCAGAGAGCGATCGCCCCACCAGCCTCCGAGTGGCTTTTCCCGTTAATTTTCCAGTCATTGACTTAGCGACCTCTGCCCAGTGGGTTCCCCGTTCATCTTGGAAGCAAGATTTCACCTCACAGCATACGGCGGAACATGGGTGAAATCCGTGAAGCTATGACACAACCTCGCCATGGCGATCGCTGCACTCCAAAATTAGCTGTAGCCCAAAATTAGCTGTAGCCCAAAATTAGCTGTAGCCATCATAGTTAAATATTCATGCACCCTATAACCTTAATTATTTCCGGTTGAGAATCTTGAGGAGGTGAATTCTGATGGCACTTGATTTTTTACTGCGGGGGCTGGTCATGGGATTTTCGATTGCTGCGCCCGTGGGGCCGATTGGCGTGTTGTGTATCCGCCAGACGCTGACCCTAGGGCGCTTGGCCGGGGTATTGTCTGGGTTAGGAGCCGCCACAGCCGACGCTATATATGGTGCGATCGCAGGCTTCGGATTAATTATAATATCAGCTATCTTGGTGGAGCAGTTATTTTGGTTGCGCCTCTTGGGGGGCGGATTTTTGATCTATCTTGGGTTTCGCACATTTTTCTCTCAGCCTGCTCAAGCGGCTGCATCGGCTACTGCTGAAGGATTGATCGGGGTTTATGTCTCAACGCTCTTGCTCACCTTGACGAACCCTGCCACAATTTTGTCGTTTGTGGCTGTTTTTGCTGGGTTAGGATTAGCAACGGAAGAAAGCGATCCTACAATGGCATTGTTACTGGTTGGAGGGGTGTTTTTGGGATCAGCCCTCTGGTGGCTAATTTTGAGTTTTGGGGTCAGTCTGCTGCACGCACAGTTCACCACACATGGTCTGCAATGGCTCAACCGCGTCTCTGGATGTATCATCACCGCCTTTGGTATCGTGGCCTTGTCCTATTGGCCATCATCCTGATATTGGGCTTAGGAGGTTTGGCGCAAGGGGCGATCGCCACCGTGATTCCTCGTTCCGCTGCCCACGCTACGGTGCTACTAGCGCAGGCAGTTCCTGGGGTTCAGGCCAATGCGTCTGTGGAAGAATTGCGCCAACAACGAGAAAGGATTGAGCAACAGCGGCAAACCCTCCAACGCCAGCGCAACCAGCTACAAAACCAGGAAGAATCTGCCAAGGATCAGTTGGGTGGCCTCGAAGACAAAATCGAAACCACCGCCGCTGCCGTGAGCCAAAACGAGACGGCGCTGAAGCAAGCCGAATCTCAGCTAGCGACCTTGCAAGGGGAGTTGCTGAAGGCAGAAACCTCGTTTCAGCAGCAGCAGTTAGCAACGGTGGCTCGGTTGCAATTTTTGCAGCGGCAACAGGGCAGCCAAGGGTGGGCGGTGTTGCTCCAAAGCCAGAACTTAAATGAGTTTTTAGAACGGCGATCGCAGTTGCGACGGGTGTATGACTCGGATCGCGAATTTCTCGACCAACTCAAGACGATGGCGATGGATCTTGAACAGCGTCATCAGAAAGTAGAACAACAGAAAAACCAGATTGCCCTGCTGACCCAGCAATTACTCGCCCAAAAAGCGCAATTTGAAGCCCAGGCTGATTCCCAGCAAGACTTGGTGCAGCGCCTGTCCCACGATCGCCAAGCCCTCGAAGCCGCTGAGCAACAACTAGAAGAAGACTCTGGGGCGATCGCCTCCCTCATTCGTCAGCGCTTAGCAGCAGCCTCCCGCAGCAGCGTGGTTGTGCGCGGCACTGGGGTCTTTAGTCTGCCCTGCGATGGGGGCATCACAAGCAACTTTGGGTATCGGGTGCATCCTATCTTGGGGCGGCGGCGATTCCATGCTGGCATTGACTTTGGCGCGCCCCATGGCAGCACCATCCGCGCCGCTGACCGAGGCCGCGTGATTTTTGCCGGATGGTATGGCGGCTATGGGCGATCGGTCATTATCGATCATGGTGACGGCCTAACGACCCTCTATGCCCACAGTAGCCAAGTGTATGTCTCAGAAGGGCAAACCGTAGAGCGCGGACAGGCGATCGCCGCTGTGGGTTCCACGGGCTTGTCTACCGGGCCTCATTTGCACTTTGAAGTTCGCGCAAACGGAGAACCCGTAAACCCTCTAAACTATCTCTAAGCCATGGGTCTATCTCTAAGCCATGGGGCTATCTGTAGGATATTCGGCTATCTGTAGGATATTCGGCTATCTTTAAGCTATTTGGTTCTTTCTAAGCCATTGAACCCGCTGTATTGGACTGCACCCGCTGCATTCTACGTCTGTTTTCCATGGCCAGCCATCTCCTGAGGCGAGACGCCCCCTGATATGTCTCCCATCATTACGATTCATTCCCCCCGTGCCGATGTCGGCAAATCACAGTTGACGGCAAATCTGGCCTATCTCCTCGCCTCCCAAGGGAGTCGCGTGGCCGTCGTAGACCTCGCAAATCCTTCCCAGATTCCCCAATGGTTTGGCCTTGACCCCATACGCATCAACCAACAGTGGCAAACGTTTCTCTGGCAAAATTCTGCCTGGAGCATGGAGATGCCCGACCCATGGGTGGCTGTGGGTCAAGGGGCGATCGCCATCCTCACCCTAGGCCAAGCCGAAGACAACCCCATTTCAGGCTTTGCCTTAGCTCAAGAATTGCGCGAAGCCACTTACCAAAACCAGCTCACCCAAAACCTAGCGGAGTTGCTGCGCCGCATCCAGTCAGATATTCTGCTGATCGAAACCAATGCTGGGTTTAACGAAGAAGCATTTCTGGCGATCGCCCTGAGCGACCTGGTTACCCTAGTCTTTGGGCTAGAACCCCAAGATTTTCAAGACATCGCCGTAATGGTCGATCTGGCCCATCAGTTGCAGGTTCCCGAAATCTGTCTGGTAGCCAGCCAAGTTCCCAGCGATGTTGCCCCAGAAGAAGTGGTAGTCCGCCTTACAGAAACCTACAATCTACCAATTTTAGGACTGTTACCCCCGATCCCAGAGCATCCGACGCCAACCCTCTACTGCCAAACCCTTCCCGATCATCTCTACAGCAAAGGAGTTATGGCGATCGCCCAGCAAATCATCACCTTACTCCGCTAAAACCCCTTTCTACGGAGCCTTCAAGCACCCTGTTTGGGGGTGAGAAAGACCCCTGAGAGGATTCAACATTCCCCAAAACTGCCTTTTCGATAGACACTATTTGACAGACATGATTGAACTGTAGAGTTCTAGTGAAGATTGTAATTGCCTCAGGGATATGGGCATCCTAGCAACAGATTTATAGCAGCAGATTCGTAGTATTAGATGAATAGACATTAGACGAATAGACATTAGATGAATAGACATTAGACGAATAGACCAGTGAGTGCATCAATCAGTAAATCGCTCATTACGATTGAGTCAATGGATCAATAAATATTGAAATTGATAGTTAGATCCAATGAACACAACTGCTTTGTCGGCGTGTTTGTTGAGAACCATGGCGGGTCACCGCTCAAAGGACGAGGGAGCAGGATGGCAGGATGGTAGGCCAAGGATGAGGTCATCTGTTAAACCTCATGGATAAACCCCGTCACCCTAGAGCCTCAAATATTCTGGAATATCACCCCATAAAACTGACGTATTGCATAGAGGATCTTGTCTATTTCTTACTTTCATTCTCTTTGTTTATGCCATACGCTCATTTCATCAGCTCTATTCCACCCCTTTCATTGCATCAATATCCGGCTAGCCTCCAAGCCATCCCTGATGAACGCCCCTCCTCTTGAAAATTACAAACATTGAAAATTACAAAAGAAGGACGACGCATACCAAAATTTCATGCCGCAGATGTTTAACCGACTATTTAACATACGAGCCGGTGAGAGCGGCCTGGTCATAACCCTAGGATGTATCTTGTTGGGAAACGCCCTAACCCAAAAGATTTCAGAAATTGTTGCGGTTAGCACCTTTGTGTCAGAGGTAGGGACTGCACCATTTTTGATGGTTTTCATAGGCAGCAGCCTCGTCAATCTGCTCATAACCGGGGCACAAGCACTCTGGGTTGATAGATTCGATCGCATCAAACTTTTGCGGGGCATTGGAGTGGTCTTTGGGGTCGCCTTTATCAGCCTGCGCTTGTTGGTTTTATTTCATGCGCCTCGGTGGTTGACCTACGGGCTGCTTTACATTCTTTCTGAGCAGCAATTGGTCTTTTTCCCGATGGCCTTTTGGCTATTGGCCAACGCCATGTTTGATACGCCACAGAGCCAACGCCTGTTTCCGGTGGTGGGTAGTTTAGGGTTTGTTGGCAACCTGTTAGGGCTAGGGGTTGCGGCATTATCACCAGCCCTATTTACCCAAGTTGGCATCAAGCCCGAAGAAATTTTGCTGTTCAACAGCTTGATCTACCTCATCATCCCTAGCGCCTTGGCCATGGGGTTGAAGGGGGTGAGGTTACGCAAAACCCACCAAAAGCTAGAACCCATCCAACAAACCCTATCTGAGGGTTGGGCATTTGTGCGAGCGGTGCCGGCCTTTTATTACCTAACCCTCTCTATTCTGGGGGTTGTGATTTGTGCAACAGCACTTGAATATCATTTCTTCGTCCAAACAGCCGCCGCGTTCCCAAATACCAATAGCTTCCAGGTCTTTTTCAGCCTTTTTACACTGCTCCGGATCCTGCTCTACATTTTGTTCCAATCCCTATTGACCCAGCGCCTCATTCAACACATTGGCATCAAAAATACTTTTTGGATACAGCCGATTAGCAGTTGCTTAGGGGCGTTGAGTATGATGGCGATCCCTGGGTTAGCCGGTGGGGTCAGCGGGATTTTGCTTCAAAAAATCCCGCAGTACACCGTCGATGAAACAGCTCGCAAAACCCTACAAAGCTTTGTTCCAGAAGAACAACGCGGGCAGGTGAAGCTCTTCATTGATAGCTATCTCGTATCCGCTGGGGTCATTGTTGGCGCTACCATCACGGGGGCGATAGTGGTGGTGAGTCGCTTTTTGGATCTAACATACTACTTCTATGCGTACCTGACCGCAGGGGCGATCGCCGCTGCGGTGGCGATCGGGGCGATCGCCCAGATGCGATCGGTCTACGACAATAGCCTACTCAACAAGAGGCTCAAACACCGACAACAGAGCAGACCAGGGTTAGACAAGCTCGATTTCTAAGCCTCAATTTCACGGGTTAAGCCGTCACAAGCCAGCAGGCCACCCCAGAAGATGGCTAGACCCCTCATTTCAATCATTCAACAGCCGTTAGACAAAAAACTCCGTAGCGGGCGATCGCCTGCTGTGAAAAGCCTCCCGGTTCAAAATCAAACCGTGTTATTCAAGGGAATTAACGATAATCTAGAAACGATACAACTCTTTTAAAAGCATTGCTCAAAATCTGGGTTCAACCTTACTATCTCTACCATTGCGGTAATGTTATCGGAGTTTCGCACTGCCACGAGTTTAGAGAATCAGATCAGGCGCGTTGAGCCATATAACGGGGTTCGCCGCGCCTCAGCACATCGTTACCATAAAGCTTGGTAAAATTTCTCTTGGAAAGGAACCATGTCATCCGGATGGTGATTGATCTTGGCTCAAAAATAACAAAGGCGACACGATGCCTTTTCTTAAAGATGTTTTATCCCCTGATATATAGCCCTGTGGTGGAGGTAGTTTATGGCCAAAATCGTCTCAGTTCACTCCTATAGAGGCGGTACAGGCAAGTCAAATACGACTGCTAACCTGGCCGCAACGGTGGCCAGATATGGCAACCGTGTTGGAATTGTTGATACAGATATTCAATCTCCAGGGATCCACGTCTTGTTTGGGTTTGATGAAGATAGCGTCACCCGTTCACTGAATGATTACCTCTGGGGCAGACGCGCCATTTCTGAAGTGGCCTATGACGTCACCAGCGTCCTGGAAGGACGGGGCACTCCGAAAAGCAAAGTTTACCTCGTTCCCTCCAGTGTGAAGGCCGGAGAAATCGCGCGGGTATTGCGAGAAGGGTACGATGTGGGGCTGCTAAACGAGGGCTTTCAAGAATTAGTAGAATCTTTGAATTTAGATTATCTATTTATTGATACGCACCCTGGCCTCAACGAAGAAACATTGCTATCTATCACCATCTCTGATATCCTCGTGTTGCTTTTGCGGCCTGACCAGCAAGACTACCAAGGCACAGCCGTTACGGTGGATGTGGCCCGTAAGTTAGAGGTTCCTAAATTATTGATGGTGATGAATAAGGCTCCAACCGTCTTTGATTTTGACCAACTGCGAAAACGGGTTGAAGAAGCCTACGGAGCCCACGTCGCTGGGGTCTTGCCCCATTCTGACGAGATGATGGTGCTGGCGAGTAGTGGAGTCTTTGCAATAAAGTACCCAGAAAATCCCCTTTCTCAGATTATTGAATCCATTGCCCAACAGGTCATGAGTTAAGCCGCTCAGCCGCTCAATCGGCTATATAACTTGGTTTTTATCTGAAAAAGAGGTGTCATATCACTTGCCGATACGCCTTGGGTAAGGAAGGATAGATGGGGATAGCTGTTGCGGCTGTCCCTGTTTTCGTTTTTAAAAACTTCCTATGTTGAAAGCTTTGTTATTTGATCTGGATGGCACCCTGATCCAGTCTGATCCTGTTCATCTGATAACGTGGCAAACGCTGTTGCGACCTCAAGGGTTTGCCATTGATCAAGACTTTTTTAATACCCATATTAGTGGGCGCACCAATGATGCGATTTTGCAAGATATTTTGCCCCATCTAAGCCCAACCGAACGGGGTATATTTGCAGAGACAAAAGAGCAACAGTTTCGAGCACAGGCGCGATCGCTCAAACCGACATCTGGGTTACCGGCGCTCTTGTCGTGGATGCAAGCGCGATCGCTCAAACATGCCGTTGTCACCAATGCCCCGGCTGCCAATGCGCATCATATGCTCCACGCCCTAGGGCTATCTTCGGTTTTTTCGACACTGATTTTGGCGGAGGATTTACCTCGCAGCAAGCCAGATCCCCTGCCCTACCAAACCGCCCTAGAGCGGTTGCAGGTGTCAGCATCAGAAGCACTTGTATTTGAAGATTCTCCGGCAGGGATGCGAGCCGCGATCGCCGCTGGCATTCCAACCGTGGCGATCGCCTCTACCCATCCCCCATCTACCCTCATCGCCTTGGGAGCAACCCTAGTGATTTCTGACTTCACCGATCGCCACCTCCATCGGCTATTACAGACGGCTCTCACCCCAGCCTATTCCCTGGCCTAAAAGCCCCACACTGGGGGGATAAGTCCGCCATTCCTGACACAACAAATAGCCACATTTGCAGGGAAACTAACCGGGGATCTCGGATAACCCCCCTAGATCAGGAGATAAAGGAGTTGGGTAGATTGCGTTCTACAACGAGGGCGATCGCCCACCCTCAGCGTCGCCTTACAATACACATAGCGTCAGCACAAATAGAGTCAGATCCCAAGAACACCATCGGGTTAAGCGCCGCCTGAATCTCACCAAAGCTTACCAACCCCTTCGATAAAACCGACTCTCTGCTGAATAGATCCGTGAGGAAGTGATCAGTCCCTACCCCTGCGAAGGCTGCTGATTCTTCGCTGATGTCCTGAACATTACTGTTGCTCAGAGGTGCTTCTAGCCATGGGTCATATCGTAAAAAATCTTGCTGTAGAGCATTTAATCCCAGAAAATCGAATCCCAGAAAATCCAAACTTCGACAATGTAGCCAACCCCTTGGCCAGTTTAGAGAATTCCTCGTCAAGTTTAGAAATAGTGCAACTGGGCAATGCGGTTTTACGAGACATTGCGCAGCCCATCTATGGCATCCATGATGCGGAGGTGCAGACCCTGATAGACAGGCTGCTGGCGACGATGGTGCAGGGCAACGGCGTGGGGATCGCTGCGCCCCAAGTGGGGCGATCGCTCCGCCTCATCATCATTGCATCGCGCCCTAATCCGCGCTATCCCAACGCGCCCACCATGGAACCGCTTGTGATGGTCAACCCCCATCTCCTCAGCCATTCTGAAGAAACAGCCCTCGGCTGGGAAGGGTGCCTCAGCATCCCCGGTCTGCGGGGATTGGTGCCCCGCTACCGCGCCGTTGAGGTGGAATATATGAACCGCGACGGCACCCTCGAACGGCAAGACCTCACAGATTTTGTTGCCCGCATTTTCCAACATGAGTTTGATCACTTGGGCGGCAAGGTTTTTTTAGATCGGGTGGAAAAAGTTCAGAATTTGATGACCGAACAAGAATATCTGAAGCAACATCCATAGGATCGAGCAGGCTTTAGCGTAAGGTCTAGCTGTTTTCCCAGATCTACTCTTGCAATCTACTCTTGCAACTTATTCTTGACTGTAGAATGACTCCAGGTATAGCCGTAGCCATGATCCATAGGACATTTACCTGTCATTCCCGCGCAGGCGGGAATCCATCTTAAGAGTCGTGCAACTCATGGATTCCCGTTTCCACGGGAATGACGCTGGTATGTCCTAACCTTTGGGGAGATGGCTGTAGTAGTCCTATCTAGAAACCCCTTAGAGCCTATGCCTGAGGGGTTTCTGGGCAAAAGGATACCAGCAAGTCCCTAAAGCGTTGTTGAGTATCGGTATGACTTTGCAAAATTCTGAATGAACTTTCAGGGCTTGCCACCCGAGTCTCATACGGTTACTCAGCAACGCCGCCAAAAAAAAAAGGAGACAACCCACGGGTTGCCTCCTTTGCCGATCCTTGAGAGGAGAACACTTGAGAAGAATCATAGAACTATTGCAAATAGATGTCAATACTATTGAAACTATTTCTCATTAGTTAGCTATTGGGCGATCGCCCTCTCAACACCTCGCCCATGCCATCAAGGCCACAAAAGAGCAGCACTTTCCCCAATCCCTTAGGTGAGTGTTCAAACTTCCAAGAAATCGCCGTATTCTGAGGCTCTGGGTTTGCTATGATAATTATCCAATCGCGGATGTGGCGGAATTGGTAGACGCGCTAGATTTAGGTTCTAGTTTCGTAAGAAGTGAAGGTTCAAGTCCTTTCATCCGCATGGTTTCAACAGATTTATAGCTGAAGCAGATTTATAGCTGAAGCAGCTTCCAATCCTCAGGTTCCCTTAGACCAAGTAGGATATGCGGCAATGTTGGGCAACTAGCCAGCCACGCTATCTGACCCAGCTACCTCAATCAATGCCCCTCAAGATGGATGATCCCGAGGGGCATTTTGCTTGCTATGAAGTCCTCCAATTTTGCCACCCTTGGCAAGCGATCGCCCTAGATCTCCAGTCATATTCCACGCCCATGGAACAAAAGAGAGTGGCTTAAGCTGGGGTTCTGGCCTACAACTACCGGACACAGCGGGAGGTCATGACATCTCTAGCATTCGTTGGATGGGATGCAGTGCCGCCGCGCGGATGGCTTCGGGAATGATGATTTCGGGGGTGCGGTTGGCCATGCAGAGGTAGAGCTTTTCGAGGGTGTTGAGCCGCATGTGGGGGCATTCGTTACAGGCACATTGGTTCATCGGCGGAGCTGGGATGAACTGCTTGTGGGGAGCAGCCTTTTGCATCTGGTGGAGAATGCCAGACTCGGTAACCACAATAAAGGCAGGGCGATCGCTCTCTTGGGCATACCGCAATAGTGCCGTGGTCGAGCCGATATAGTCTGCATGACGGAGTACGGCAGGTTCGCATTCTGGATGGGCAATAATCTCGGCGTTGGGGTGCTGCACCTGCAATTCAAGTAATTTCCGCTCAGAGAAGGTTTCATGCACCATACAACTGCCTTGCCACAGCACCAGGTCACGCCCAGTTTGTGCCATCACATAACGCCCTAGGTTGCGGTCAGGGGCAAAGATAATGGGCTGGTCAACCGGGATTTGTTGAATGATTTTGACAGCATTAGAGCTGGTGCAGATGATGTCGCTGAGTGCCTTAATTTCGGCGGTGCAGTTGATATATGACACGACGAGATGCCCCGGATGCTCGGCCTTGAAGGCCGCAAAGGCATCGGGTGGGCAGCTATCGGCCAAGGAACAGCCCGCGTCTAAGTCGGGCAACAGCACCAACTTATGGGGGTTGAGGATTTTGGCCGTCTCGGCCATGAAGTGAACCCCCGCAAACACAATGACCTCGGCGTCGGTGTGGGCCGCTTGCTGGGAGAGACCCAGAGAATCACCAATATAGTCGGCAATATCTTGAATGTCAGGATCTTGGTAGTAGTGTGCCAAGATGACGGCGTTGAGGTCACGCTTGAGCTGGGCGATCGCCCCCAATAGGTCTTGGGGTAGGGCTGGGGATATCCCATTGGCAGCGGCTTTTTGGTAAGAAAGAACACTAGCAAACACGGGAGTCTTGATTCCTTGGTGTAGATGGGACAATTAGCAACCCTTAATTATGGTGCTATCTACCAAAATATTATAGTCGATTTCACCAAAAAACGTGGGGCGATCGCCCCACGTTTTCAGTTCTACTCACCCGTCTTCAGCATCCAGCCTTTAGGCTCAGCCAAGAAATAGACATAGCCCAAAAATACGCTCAGTAAAAAAAGCCCTTAGAGACAAGGGGTTAAAGCCCCTTGTCTCTAAGGTTCTTACAGTCTTTTCCCTAGGGTTCTTCGATCTCAGGAGCGATCGCCCGAGGCCAAAATTTACCGCATTTTCTGCTTGATGAAGGTGAGGATTTGCGACATTTGCTTCTTCATCATGTCGATCTCCGCCTGCATTTTCTCTACTTTTTTCGTCAGCAGCTCAATCTCGGCTCCGCTAGCGCCGCCATCGCCAGCACCCGCGCTAGTGATGGGCTGAGGCCACTTCTTAAACTTCACCATCGCCGATTTGATCGCCTCGACCAGTTGCTTCTGCTCAAACGGCTTTTCGATAAACTCGAAATACTCAAATGGCTCTTGGATTTTCTCCGTCACCTCTTCTTTGCGGCCAGACATCAGCACAAGGGGTGCTCGAATCTCTGGCTTCGCTTCAATTTCTTGAAAAACCTCCCAGCCGCTCATACGGGGCAGGAGAAAGTCGAGCATGATTAGGTTTGGATGTTCTTTATGGATTGTGTTGAGACCCTCAACGCCATCCTTTGCTTCTAGAACTTCAAAATTACCTTTGGGTAGCATATCCCGCACCATATTGCGGATGACCCGACTGTCATCAATAACGAGAATTTTATGAGTTGCCACGGCGAACTCCTCAAGTAACGTTTGAAGGGGATGGCAAGAGGCTAAAGCTCTCCTACATTAGCGCCTTCTCAGGATAAGCGTAAATGAAAAAGAATGTAGCTTCCTGAATAGATTATCAGGATAAATACAGCTCAACCGCTTAACCCTTAAAGGATTTAGGACTTTCCCCACAGAAATCGGGGTCTAGTCCTGCTAAACCAGAGAAGAATCTACCCAAGTTGCCAGTTGTACTGCTACATCTGGGAAGTCGTCTCCATCTCTACCCTGGGATAGCATCTAGTTTAGCCTTGTGGCAATGATTTAGTGTGTTTTGCTTTTGTTTGATTGGCACAAAAATTGGCGCAACCCACAGCTTCTGTACGATAGCACCCTGCTCGGTTCCCTGTGATCGGTTGAAACTTCGCCTTTTTGGCAACAACCCCCTCAACTAGAATGCCCAGTTTTCTGGCCAGAAGCAACGAGCATCCTAAAATTACTTCCGCACTAAAGACCTGTATGTGAAGGGGATCAGAACCATAGGAGGCTGAAACCAAGATCTAGCCGCTGCCGCCCGCAAAGTCCTGTAAATCTCGTGACAAGAACCAGTCATTGAAGCGCTTCGTAAAATTTACGGATTAGGCAGATTAGACGGCTTTATAACGGTTTCTTCAAGTATGAGGTGCGCTCAACTTGGGGACACTCCCTGAAACAAGGGGCTTAAGCCCCTTGCCCGTACTTCACCAGCGTGAAAACCGCTATGTAACCCTTCTACGACTGTTCTATAGTCATAGTCACGAATCTCAGGACAAGCCAGCGTCATTCCCGTGAAAACGGGAATCCATGGATCGCATTCTTATCAAACTATTAAAGATGGATTCCCGCCTA
>Ga0105044_10001038_pt1 | contig 36144 bp, 22 predicted proteins | sample MAT01_FD_78092 | JGI IMG/M metagenome (GOLD analysis project Ga0105044, IMG submission 78092) | Freshwater microbial communities from Lake Fryxell liftoff mats and glacier meltwater in Antarctica - MAT-01 | ecosystem: Environmental > Aquatic > Freshwater > Ice > Liftoff microbial mat | place...
CCGCCGTACTGCGCGTCGCCACGTCCGCTGCGTTGGCGCTCTTCACCATGCCACCCCTGTCCTTGCTGGCCTTGCCAGCTCGGGCGTCCTTCGGAGCCCCAACGTCCGCCCGATTCCTGCTGCTCGTTCTGTCCGCCGTAAGGCGCGGACCCGCGCTCGTAGCCTTCGTCGTAGCCCTGACGGCCTTGCGGGCCGTGCATCCTGTCCCCGGTGCGATGGTTCATCTCGAGATCCTGTTGTTCGAACGTGTGTGTCCTTCGGAGCAGCCCGGAACAGCACCGAGCCGCGGTCAACGCAGGACTTCCAACTTCTGTGCCCCCGACCCACAGCGGCCGCATGAGCGAGCGCTTCGATCTGCAAGAGTTTGCGCACGTCTGGTGGTGGCGCTCGAAGTTGCCGGAGCGCAAAGGTCAGCTGTGCCGCGTCGTGGTGCGCGGACGCCTCGGATCCGTGCTGGTCGAGTTCCAGGACGGATGGCGCGTGGTCACGAGCCGACACGCTGTGCGCCGCGCGAGCGACATGGTGCGCCAAGATCCCTCGGATCCTGGCTGAAGGTGCTGCGCTTCCAACGCGACGATCGCGCGAAGCACACTCGCGTTTCTACATTCACGAACCTGCATGAAAGCCCGGATTGAGCCGGTAACAATCGCCGATCGCGCTCTCACGAGCTGCGTCGTCGCTGCGGGTTCGTGAGCGTGGCCGGCGCTGCTCCACCGCCGCGTGACGAAGCGTTCCAAGCGGCGGCGAGCGCGGCATCGCCGCTCACGAGCGCTGCCCAGTCGAGCTCGAATCCCTTGCGCCGACCTTTGCGCGTCAGCTTCACCGTTTCGGGTGAGATCGTCACGACCCACACCTCCTTCGCGATCACGATCTCGCGACGCAGCGGCTTCTCGAGCTTCGTGGTCATCGAGCGCGCGCTCTACGGGCGAGCGTCCGCGGCATCGAGGAGGATGGGTGAGCGTGCATGGCTTGTTCGGGGTTCCTGGCGGATCCGCGCCTCACCGATGCACGCGGGCATCCGACATGCACCACGGGACAGTGCGATTCATCCGCCGAGAGTCGCCTCTTGCTGCGCGTACCAGGCGAGCGCGCCGTCGAGCTCTCCCATCTGCATGTCGGGCCACAGCGTGTCGACGACGTGGAGGTCGGCGTACGCGGTCTGGAACGGCAGGAATCCCGAGAGACGTCGGCGTCCACCCCAGCGCACGACGAGATCGATGCGCGAGGCTCCGTGGGATCCGAGCCGATCCATCGGTCCGTGATGCGCGACTCCCGCGCTCTGCGGCGGAGCGTTGCTCAACTGACGTACATCCCAAGCGAACGAGTAGTGGACGAGCAAGTTCACTTTCAGATGCCCGAGCGATCGCGTCGCGAGGAACGGCGCGAGCTCTCGCGGAAAGAGAGTCGAGCGCGAGTCGCCGATCGCGAGCAAGGCCGCTCCGCCCGCGATCGCGGCCTGGGCGAACTCGACGCATGCGCCGCGGAAGGCGTTCACCTGCACACGCGCCCGGCTCGTGTTCTCGATCGTGAACCCGTAGATGGAAACCTCTTGGATGCCGAGTTCGTGACAGCGCTCCAACAGGCGCAGCCCCGGTGTGATCCCGGCCGCGTAACCCTCCTGCTTGGATCGGCCTTGCCCAAGGGCCCAACGTCGATTGCCGTCAGGGATGAAGCCGATGTGCCGCGGGATCCGGGTTCGGGGTCCGCGCGCTGGGCGGGGCGTCGTGGCGATGTCCATGGAACGGGTCCAGCAATCGACGGACCGATTTCACCGCCGTAACGCGATACTACTTCCGGGTCGTGTCGCGGCGCCCAGGAAATCCACGAGGTAGCGCAGGGCGATCTGCGTTCTGGCTCGTCTCCGGGGCCGCGAGGCAAGCGCGCGGGATTGCCAGCGCGAACTCTCGCGCGTGCGCCTCGATCACCCTCAGGAGGATGCATGGATAGCTCGCAATCCCGCTGAGAACGAGTGTTTCGGCGCCCATCGCCTCCAACAGGAGAGCGAGACGCGTGCCCAGCAGCCAGTTGAGAACGCCTACTGCGGCTCCGCGCGCACGCGCGCTGAGACTGGCCGAGGATCGCCGTGCTGGTCTTCGCTCTGCGTCTCGTCGAATGTGCGCGCGCGCTCGGCCTGCTCACCGCCTTCCCGGACCCGCGACGCAGGTCGCGGGTCGGGAAGACGGGTGGACGTGCGCCAGCGCCATCACAGGCCGCGCTTCGACTCGCTCTTCGACTTGGCTTGCGCCGCCTCCGCCATGCTCTGCACGTCCTCTTCCTCCTCGGGCGGAGGGAGCTGCGCGGGCAGACCCAGGGCTTGGAACCACAGCTCGCGAGCCCAGCCCGCCGAGTGGTAGAGGTGCTCGTCCTCCTCGTCCTCGACTTCGCTCTGCGCCTCGTCGAAGGCCTTCTTTTCTTTGCCTGTCGCACCTTGGGAGAGCGTTTCGATCAAGGACCAGTTCGCGTGGTCCTTCGTCTCCGCGAGCGTGACGCACTCCGCCGCGACGATCTCGGCTGCTGCCGGATCGCCGGCGCCCTTCGCCATCTGCATGGCGGAGACGAGGGCCTTGCCGATCGTGCGCACGACCTGACGGCCGGGCGTGTCGCGCTCGGGATCGAGCCCGAGCTTCTCGCACAGCTCGCGGACGACTTCGACGTGGCGCTTCGTCTCGTCGAGGTACTTCTCCCACTCCTCGCGCAGGTCGTCGTTCTGCACGCAAGTCAGCGCGGTCGTGTAGATCTCGAGGCCGCCCATCTCGGTCTCGAGGGCCTGATACACGAGATCGTGCTGGGGCGGCAGAGCGGCGGACTTCTTGGCCGTGTTGGCCGTGGGCTTGGGCGTCGTTTTCTTCATGGTTCTGTGTGTGCTCGATGCGGGTGGTGGTGATCCCAGAGTCCGAATGACTCCGATCAGGCGGGGACGGAATCGAGTTGGCGCGCGTGGTGGCGGTGCATCCGGATCGCTTCCTCGAAGCTCTGCGTGAACGCCTCGAGCTCGCGCGCGAACGTCGTGACGACGCCGGCCGACGACACGACTCCGCCGCCCGACTTCTTCCCTGCGAGATCGATGCCGGGCAAGTTGGCCGCCGCGAGCAGGCGGATCCCTTCGTTCGCCGCCGCGATCGGCTTCGCGTGCCGGAAGCTCTCGCGCACGAAGTGCACAGCCGCAGCAAGCTGCGTCAGGTCGCCGCCGCTCGGGTTGCCCGGCACGACGACAGCGTCGTACAGCACGGAAGAGGTCGTGAGGAAAGTCTGACAGGCGTGCACCGGCTGTCCGACGTCCGTGGGGACAGCACCGATCGAAGTCGAGACGATCTCGACCTTGGCGCCCTGGCCGTGGAGAGCGCCGCAGATCGCGTCGACTTCCGCTTTGCGCACACCGGGCAAGGCGAGCAACGCGATCTTGCGCGTGCGAATCCCGGGCTTCGGCTGGTTCGCGAGGCTCAAGGCGGGCGAGCTCTTCACGAGCGACTTGCCGTCCCGCGAGCGCGCCGCCGAGTCCGTGAGGACCATGACCTCCGCCGGGAGCGTCACGCCGATGGCCATGGCCACGGACTCCGCGAAACCTGGGTCGATGCGCTGGAAGAGTCCGATCACGCGCTCGCGCACGTGCAGGCGCTGGACCTTCCCGAGCTCGAAGCGGCACGCGTCGAGCAGGTGCTCGCGTTCGACCGGCGACTGGCTGTTCAAGAACATCCGCGCCTGGCTGTAGTTGTCGAGGAACGTCTCGCTGCGCTCGCGTACGTGACGGCCTTCGAGCCGCTCGGCGAAATGTCGGAACCCCCGCGACGGCGGCGCGAGTGCAGGCCGATTGGCCTCGATGCTGTTCGGGTGATACAGCGCGTGCGCCGTCGGGATCGTCGTGCGGGACGCGCCGTCCTGCTGGTGATTGCGCACGGGCACGATCGGCCGGTTGATGGGCAGCTCGGCGAAGTTGGGCCCGCCGAGGCGCGTGAGCTGCGTGTCGAGGTACGAGAAGAGGCGCGCCTGCATCAGCGGATCATTCGAGAAGTCGATGCCCGGGACGATGTTCCCGACGCAGAATGCGACCTGCTCGACCTCGGCGAAGTAGTTGGTCGGATTGCGGTCGAGCGTGAGCTTGCCCACGCGACGCACGGGCACGAGCTCCTCGGGCAGGAGTTTGGTGGGATCGAGCAGGTCGAACCCGAATGCGAGCTCGTCCGCCTCGTCCACGACCTGCAGGCCCAGTTCCCACTCGGGGAAGTGACCACACTCGATCGCGTCCCACAGGTCGCGGCGGTGGAAGTCCGGATCCTTGCCGGAGATCTTCTGCGCCTCGTCCCACAAGATCGAGTGCGCGCCGAGCAGCGGCTTCCAGTGGAACTTGCACAGCATCGACTTGCCCGCTTCGTTCACCAGGCGGAACGTGTGGACGCCGAAGCCTTCCATCATCCGGAAGCTGCGCGGCAGACCACGGTCGGACATGACCCACAGCACCGTGTGCAACGTCTCGGGCGTCAGCGAAACGAAGTCCCAGAAGGTGTCGTGCGCCGAAGCGGCTTGCGGGATCTCGTTGTGCGGCTCGGGCTTGATCGCATGCACGAGGTCCGGGAACTTGATTCCGTCCTGGATGAAGAAGACGGGCATGTTGTTGCCGACCAGGTCGAAGTTGCCCTGCGACGTGTAGAACTTCGTCGCGAAGCCCCGTACGTCGCGCGCGAGGTCCGACGAGCCGCGTGAACCGACGACGGTCGAGAAGCGTACGAACACGGGCGTGCGCGCGGCCGGATCGCACAGGAACTCGGCCGACGTGATCTCCGCCAGCGACTCGTAGACTTGGAAGAACCCGTGTGCGCCCGATCCGCGCGCATGCACGGCGCGCTCGGGTATGCGCTCGTGGTCGAAGCGCATGATCTTCTCGCGCAGGTGGAAGTCGGCCAGCAGCGTTCCCCCGCGCGGTCCGGCCTTGAGCGAGTCGTCCGTGTGCGGGATCGGGATGCCCTGATCGGTCGTGTAGACGGGCCGCACGTCGCGCTGACGGAAGAGTTCTAGGTCCTCGTGCTTGTCGTCGCGACCGATCGTGCGCGAGGGGACCGCATCGGCGCCGCGGTGCGCATCGGGGCCGACCGGCGAAGGACGTGCGGCGTCGCGCGTCGAAGGCGCCGAATCCGGACGTTGGGGTTGGGGTTCGGGTTCGTGCGTCATGTGTGATCGGACACGGCGGTTGGAAGCGGGCTGTAGAAAAGGCCGGCGGCTCGCGTGGTGGGTCTCTTGGACGCGCGAAGGCTGCTCTCCGTGGCAGGCAGTCAAGCGCTGTGCCATTCGTCCCGGTGTCAGTTCGTACGCGTGACGGAGATCTCGCTCTTGACCTCGAGGACGTTCGGAGCGAGCGCGCTGCAGTCCTCGACGAGCCATTTTTCCCGCCGCGTTGCGACACTTCCGATGAGGCGCACGACACCGGACGTGACCTCGACGACGACGCTCGACGCGTCCAGCGTCGGGATCCCGCGGATGCAGTCCGCGACCTGGTCGCTGATCTGGGCGTCGGTGCGACGTTCGGCGAGGGTGCGCACGACGGAGAGCTTCGAGGCGACCACGCGTTGCCGCGGGTCGTCGGCCGTCGCGCTGCCGACCGGGGAGCTGCCGTATCCCGCGCGACTCCCGATCCCGCCCGTTCCTCCGCGGCGGGTGTCGAACTCCGGCTCGAGCCGCGACGTGTCCGTCGATGCGCCGGTATCGTCGGCCCAGCCCGGCCCGGGTCGCCCCGTGCTCGCGTCCGGCGAGTCCGGGCGCCCTCTCAGTTTCGCGTCGACGCGCGTTTCTCCGTCGTCCTGGTGCTCGTTCACGATCGGGTCTCCTCGTCGCGGACCCGCCGCTCGAGCCCGCGCAACGTGCGTGGACCCCGAGGCCGCGAAGCCGGGGCGAGCGGCACTGCAAAGCCTGGACCCGAGCCGTCGTGTCGAGGAAAGATGCCGAGCCGCCGAGGGGCTCGAGACCGTCAGGATGAACCGGTGGAGCGCGCGGAATCTCGCTCTGCACGCGCTCTCAGAGCCAGTGAGGATGTCACGAGCGACGCGCCGCGGAGGCGGCGGCATGAAGAACTGAGAGCCTGTAGGCCCGAGCTCTGTGCAGGCTCTCAGCCCGCAGCGGGGAACACATCGACGCGACGGCGCGCATTCGATGCGACGCGCTTGGCGGGCGTCAGGATCCCGGCGTAGTTCAGCGGGTCCGCCGCATCGACCGTGACGGCGGCGATGACGGGCAGTTTGCGCAACGCGCGCAGCCGTCGCACCGCGTCGGGCAGCGCAAATTGTTCCCCCGAGAAGCCCTCGACGAAGCGGCCGCCGTGGATCTCGCCGCGCGCTTCGAACCGGCGGAAGCAGCGCAAAACGTCGCGCCAGGGGATCGGGAGCCTCTCACGCGCGACCGTGTTCTTGAAGACGATGCCGGTGCGCGCGAGCAGGGTGCGCGCGACGTGCTCGATCAGATCGTCGTCGTGGCGCTCGTCGCCATCGCGCACTTGCACCGGGGTGCCGAGCGGACGGAACGTGCTCCAGCGTCCCGCGACTGCCGGTGCATTCAGCGCGCGACGCACGCGCGCGTCGTTGCGGCGCAAGATGGCGCGCCAGCCGGCGAACGCGTCGCACGTGGCGAGGCCGCGGCCGACGAGGACGGCCAAGGCGTCTTCGAGGCGCGAGGGCAGCAAGGCGCTCGCGCGAGCGAGGTCCTGCGCGAACTGCGGACCGCGTGTGGTGAGAACTTCGAGCACTTGCGCCGCTTCGCCGTTCGCGTTGGGCGCCTCGCCGACTTCGGACAAGCGCATCCAGGTCGCGAGGTCGGCGCGCGGGAGCAGCGTCACCGGCATCGAGCGCGCGGCTCCGTCGCTCGCGCCCCACAGGCGGCCCCACGCGATCTCGCCCGAGAACGCCAGTTGGTCGAGCGAATCGGAGCGGTACGCGCGCACGCGCGCGGGCAAAATCTGGCGCTCCCACGCTTCCGCCGGTGCCTGGAAACCCGCGAGTTGCTGCACGATCGCGAGCACGCCGCGCGGACCTTCGAGGCGTTGCTCGGGAACGGCGTGCTGCCAAACGCTGAGGAAGCGCAGGAATTCGGACGCGCTGACCGGCTTGATCTCCTGGCGCAGTCGATCGAGCGTGTAGCGGTGGATCCGCGCGAGCAGCCGGCGGATGCACCAACCGGTTCGGCCGGAGGTCTCGGCCCGCACCGGGAATCGCGCGCGCAGCACGGCGCCTTCGAGTTCGAGCTCGAGGATCTCGCTCGCGAACTCGTGGAGCAGCGGATCGTCGGCGTCGACGGGCCCGAGCGCCTCGAGGCGGCCGCGCAGCACTTCCTTGCCGAACTTCGGCGCTTCGACGGCGTACCAGCGCCGCTCCGTGCGCGCTTCGAGCGCGACGATGCGTCCGGCGGACGCGAGCTCGTCGATCCAGGCCTTCCACGGGCGCGTCTCGACTTCGGTCGCGAAGCCCATCCAGAGGAGCACTTCGTGCACCTCTTCGGCGTTCTCCGGAGCGGGCCAGGCTTCCCCGCGCACGCGGTCGATCGCATCGACGTCGAGCACGCCGATCTCGTCCGCCGTGCGCGAGCTCGACGCGCGGCGCGTGTTCACGGCCTGCGTGCGGCGCTCCTCGAGCGGCGCGTCGTCGAGGAACGTGTAGACCTGCGCGTTGAGGATGCCGTGCGCGAACGGCGACGGCTCGGTCGTGTCGATCGAACGCTTCTCGATGCGGCCCGATTCGAGCGCGCGCAGGACCTCGACCAGCCCGTCGGCGTCGAGCGCTTCCTGCAGGCAGTCCTCGATCGTCTGCTTCACGATCCGGTGCTCGAGCGGCACGTCGATGTCGCCCGGCGGCAGCGTTTCGCCGCACGCGAGGGCGGCGGGAAAGGCCTGCGCGAGCAGGTCCTCGGCGCGCATGCGCAAGAGCGGCGGCGGAACCGACCGGCCGTTCCGGGTGCGCGTGAGCAAGAGCGAACGTCCGACGTTCCAGCGCCAGCGCGAGGCGAAGATCGGCGCGGGCAGGATTGCCTGGATCAACACGTCGCGCGCTGTCGCGCTGCGCAACCAGTCGAACACCTCGTGCAGGTCGAAGCTGTGCTGGGCGCCGAGCGAGAGCACGATGGCCTCGTCGTTCGCGGCGGCCTGCAGTTCGAAGCCGAACGAGCGGCAGACGCGCTTGCGCAGCGCGAGACCCAACGCCTTGTTGATGCGCCCACCGAACGGCGCGTGCACGACGAGCTGCATACCGCCCGATTCGTCGAAGAAGCGCTCGAGCACGATGCAGCGCTCGCTCGGCATCGCGCCCAGAGCCGCGCGGCCGGCTTCCAGGTACTCGGCGATCTGCTCCGCGGCCGCGAGCGACATGCCCGTCTCGCAGACGAGCCAGTCGGCGCCCGTGCACTCCTCGCGCACGCGGGTGACCTCGGCCGACAGCTCCGCGCTGCGCGCCGGCGCCTCGCCCAACCAGAACGGCAACGTGGGCGGCTGGCCTTCCGCGTCGGCGACGCGCACCGTGCCGGCCTCGATCTTCAGCACGCGCCACGACGTGTTGCCGAGCTGGAAGATGTCGTTGACGTTGGACTCGATCGCGAAGTCCTCGTTCAACGTGCCGACGAACGTGCCTCCCGGCTCGGCGACGACGCGGTAGTCGGCGTTGTCCGGGATCGCACCGCCCGATGTGAGCGCCGGGATGCGCGCGCGCTTCGTGGCCATCACGCGGCGGCCGACGGCGTCGCGGTGCAGGAGCGCCAGTCGCCCCGCGGCGTGCATGGCCAACAGCGCGTCGAAGTCCTCGCGCTCCACCGCGCGGTAGGGGAACGCGCGCCGTGCGAGCGCGTAGAGCTCGTCCTCCTTCCAGCCGCTCTCCATCGGCTCCGACGCGCACGCCGCGACGATCTGCTGCGCCAAGATGTCGAGCGCCGCCGGCGCGCGCGGCGTGACGTCGAGTACGCGCCGACGCACGGCGGAAAGGACGGCCGCCGCCTCGACCGCCTCGTCGAGCGTCAGCGGGAACGCGCGGCCCTTCGGCGTGCGCTCGACGCCGTGCCCGGCGCGCCCGACGCGCTGGAGGAACGTCGCGATCGTCCGCGAGCTGCTGACCTGGATCACGAGATCGACGTCGCCGATGTCGATGCCCAGCTCGAGCGAAGCCGTCGCGACGAGCGCCTTGAGCTCGCCGCGCTTGAGCCGCTGCTCCGCGTCGAGGCGGCGCTCCTTGGACAAGCTGCCGTGGTGGCACGAGATCGCGCGGGCTCCCAGCTCCTCCGTGAGCCGCGCCGCGAGCCGCTCGGCCAGCTTGCGCGTGTTCACGAAGACCAGCGTGACGCGGTGCGCGCGGATCAACGTCGCCATCTTGGCGTAGAGCTCGCGCCATTGTTCGTGGCTGCAGACGGCCGTGAGCGGCGTTTCGGGCACGACGATGTCGACGTCGATGTCGCGCAAGTGTCCGGCGTCCACGATCGCGCACGCGCGACCCTCGCCGGTCAGCAGGCGCGCGACGTCCACGAGCGGCTTCTGCGTCGCGGACAGGCCGATGCGCTGGACTTCGCGGCCGCTCGTTCGCAGGCACAGGTCGCTCAACCGTTCGAGGGAGAGCGCCAGGTGCGACCCGCGCTTGTCCCGCGCGAGTGCATGTACCTCGTCGACGATCACCGTGCGAACCGTGCCGAGCATCGCGCGACCGCTCGCCGATCCGAGCAGGACGTACAGCGATTCCGGGGTCGTGACCAGGACGTGCGGCGCACGCCGCTTCATCGCCGCGCGGTCTTTCTGGGCCGTGTCGCCCGTCCTCACGAGCACGCGCACCTCGGGCAGCGTGGGATCGAGCGCGCGCAACGCTTCCAACGGCGCGGCCAGGTTCTTCTGCACGTCGTTCGACAGCGCGCGCAGCGGCGACACGTAGAGAATGTGCGTCTCGTCCGCGAGCTCGGTCCCTTGCCGTAGAAGCACGTCGATCGCCGACAGGAACGCCGCCAGCGTCTTGCCCGTGCCCGTCGGCGCCGCGATCAGAACGTGCTCGCCCGCCCGGATGTGCGGCCAGCCCTCGGCCTGCGGGCGCGTCGGCGTGCCAACGTCGCGCGTGAACCACAGCTGCACGGAGGGATGGAACGACTGCAGGGACATGCGCGGGTCGGGACGGCTTCACCGCTCCAAGGCTGTGAGGTCGAATGCGCATCGTAACCCGTGAGCGCGCTTCCCCGCGGACTGCGCAGGCTGAGCCTGCGCGCGGGAATGAGCGCGTGCTCAGGCTGTCAACCGTCTCTCTCCACCGTCTCTCTCCGCCAGCTCTCTCCGCCAGCTCTCTCCGCCAGCTCTCTCCGCCCGGGCGCCAAATCGGCCCCCGACGCGCTCCGCTCAGTTCAAGGCTTCACCTCAAGGCTTCAAGACGACCTTGACGCAACCGTCCTTCTTGTCGCGGAAGGTCTTGTAGAGCTCGGGGCCGTCCGCGAGCGGCGCGCGGTGCGTCACGACGAACGACGGGTCGACGGCGCCAGACTCGATCATCGACAGGAGCGGCGCCGTGTAGCGCTGAACGTGCGTTTGCCCCATCTTCATCGTGAGTCCCTTGTTCATCGCCGCTCCGAAGGGGATCTTGTCCAAGAGACCGACGTAGACGCCGGGGATCGAGATCGTTCCGCCCTTGCGGCAGCAGCGAATCGCTTCGCGCAAGACGTGCGCGCGATCCGTCGTGAGCTTCACTGCGGCTTTGACCTTGTCCATGACCGCATCGACGCTGCCCGTGCCGTGCGCCTCGCAGCCGACGGCGTCGATGCAGCGATCCGGACCGCGGCCCGCCGTCATGGACATCAGACTGTCGTAGACGTCGTCCTTCGAGAAATCGATCGTTTCGACGCCGGCGGACTCGGCCATGCGCAGACGCTCGCGCACTCGATCGATGCCGATGACGCGCTCCGCGCCGAGCATCTGCGCGCTGCGGATCGCGAACTGACCAACGGGGCCACAACCCCACACCGCGACCGTGTCTCCGCGCTCGATACCACAATTCTCGGCCGCCATGTACCCGGTCGGGAAGATGTCGGAGAGGAAGAGGACCTTCTCGTCCGGCAGTTCGCTCTCGATCTTGACCGGGCCGACATCCGCGTGCGGGACGCGCATGTATTCGGCCTGGCCGCCCGCGAATCCGCCCAGCATGTGCGAGAAGCCGAAAAGCCCGGCCGGCGACTGACCCATCGCCTTGCGCGCGATCTCGGCGTTCGGGTTGGTGGTGTCGCACATCGAGTACTCGCTGCGCTTGCAGAAGAAGCACTGCCCGCACGCGATGACGAAGGGCACGACCACCCGGTCGCCTTTCTTCAGTCGCGTGACGGATTGGCCGACGTCCATCACGATGCCCATCGGCTCGTGGCCGAGCACGTCGCCCTTCTCCATCGTCGGTTGATACCCGTCGAAGAGGTGCAGGTCGGACCCGCAGATCGCTGTCGAGGTGACGCGGATGACGACGTCCGTCGGTTCTTCGATGCGGGGATCGGGAACGTCGTCGATCTGGACGTCACCGTGGCCGTGCCAGCAGAGGGCTTTCATTGGAGGCTCCTGGAGGACTCGAGGGTCTGTGAGCGCGGGCACTAGCGCTCGCAGCTTCGCCCGACCGAGCAACAACCAAGCCATCTCGGGCAACAACCCAAGCCATCCAGCGCGGACGTTCGACGCCGAACCGCGCACTCCGTCCTCGCGGAGGGCTCGGAAGCCTCACGGATCCGTTCGCCAGCCTCGTCGACTCGGGAACCGCGCGACCAGGACGAGCGCGTCGACTCGCGCGGGCCGGCCCTCCCCGTCGCGATCCGTGCATGTGGCTACGGCCGGAAGGCAGTGCGCACGATCCTCCCGCGGAATGTAGGTTCACAGGGCGTGATCGCCGCGAGACGAGACGGCCACGAGCTGTCGCCCGACGATGCTCGAGGCGATGACCCATCCCGTGTGCTGGTCCCCGTCGACGTCGTCGATCGACACCGGGGGCAGGCCCTCCGCGAACGCGCACGCGGCGAACAGAGCGACCACTGTCGCGATCAGCGGCCCGCGTTTCACGGCCGGCTCTCGATAGCCAGCCTCCCGAGATCGATCCAGCGCAGGAACTGCCCCGTCGCTCCCGATGCGAGCCCCAGCACTTCGTGCGGCCTCGACGAAGTGTCCAGCGCCGACATCCACACGTCGGGCACGCCGTCGCGGTCGACGTCGCCGGCGTTCGCGGTGAACTGACCGAGCCGCGAAAGCGTCAGACCGCCGTGCCATGCCCGCACTGCGCTGCCGTCCGCGCCGCTCAGCACGCGCACCGCTCCGACGTCCACGCCGCCCGATCGTTCCGCGTCCGGCAGGTTCCAGCCGGCGTCGGCGCACAAGATGTCGATGAGCTTGTCGCCGTCGAAGTCGCCCGCGGCGCGGAAACCGGCGGATCCGAGTTCCAGCGACCACACCGGCAGCTCGCGCCGTCCGAGCAGGCTCGCCTTGCCGACCGAGACGAGCGCGCTCGATGTCGCGTGGCCGACCGACACGCGCTGCGGGACGAACAGGTCGAGCGCGAGGTCGCCGTCGAGGTCGCCCATCACGACGAGCGAGCCGTTCGCGAGCCAGCGGCGCGGTTCGCGAGGGCCGCTCGCGCTCGCGGCTGCGCTCGGCTTATCCGTGTACGCGCCAGGAGCGCTCGCGGCTGAACGCAGAGCGCTCACCGCGTCCTGCAGCGCTTCGAGCGCGGAATCCAGCCTGTTCGGCGTCGGGTTGGAAGCGTCCGCGCTCGGCGCCTCGGTGAGCGCGGACGTCGCGGCTGCGTCCGCCGCGGTGTCGAGGGCGAGGTGTTCGTACGCATCGATGACCGCGCTCTCGATGCGCTTCACCAGCCGGCCGTCGCGGCCGGAGTGGACCTCGATCGCGTTCCCCGAGACGAGCGCGTGGTCCACCATCCCGTCAGCGTCGAGGTCGCGCACCAGCGCGATCGACGTACCGTGCTCGTCGCCGCGCGCGTCGGTCGGCGTGCTCCACAGCTCCTCGCCGCTCGCCGATGAGATCGCTGCGATGCGGCCGACGTAGAGGTCGCGCGCCGGCGCGAGCACGATCAGGTCGGGCAGCAGGTCGCCGTCCAGGTCGCCCGTCGCGGTGAGCATCGTCGCGAACTGGTTCCCCGGTCCGCGCACGAGCTCGATCTCGCGCAGCACGCGTCCGTCGCCACCGGCGTGCAGCGCGAGCACGACGCCGCGTTGTTCGCCCGAAGAATCCGTGTCGCGCCACAGCGCGGCGATCTCGCCGATTCCGTCGCGGTCGTGATCTCCGAGCGGCGCCAAAGCGCCCGGCATCGGCGCGCCGGTCCAATCGACGACGCCGTCGGGACCGGTCGCGCACCACAGCAGCGAACCTTGCGCGGCGGAGATGACGGCGATCTCGGCCCGCGTCTCCGTGCGCGATCGGATGCACAGATCCTGCACACCGTCGCGATCGAGGTCGCGCACGACCCGCACGGCGACGAGGCGCCGGTCCACGCGCTCGACGTGCGCGGGTCGGAACGCGGGGGCGGTGATGGAGCAGGAGAACACACCCAGTGAGGCAAGGAGGATCGTCATGGCGCGGGAAGACCGCCGCGGTCGCCCAAGAATTGGCGGGAAACGCGCCGAAAAGCGCGCGATCCCACCTGGGCTCTCCGCACAGGCCCTCCGGACCGTTAGGTTGGATCGGCGATGAACCCAGGCGCCAACGACCGACCCCTCGATCCGGCCGACCTTCCCCCGCCGACGCTCGTCCAGGACGGGCGGGCACTGCGCGCGCTGCTCGACGACCTCGATCGCGCGCGCGACGTCGCGGTCGACACGGAGGGCGATTCGCTCTACAGCTACCAGGAGCGCGTCTGCCTGATCCAGGTGACGGCGAACGAGCGCGATTGGCTCGTCGATCCGCTCTGCGGCCTCGACCTCTCCGGACTGGGTGCGTGTCTGGCCGATCCGTCGAAGCGCAAGGTCTTCCACGACGGCGAGTACGACGTGCTGACGCTGAAGCGCGATCACGACTTCCACTTCCAGAACCTGTTCGACACGCGCGTGGCCGCGGCGACGCTCGGGAGCAAGACGCCTGGCCTCGCGACCGTTCTGCAGGAACGATTCGGCATCGCGCTCGACAAGTCGATGCAGCGCTCGAACTGGGGGCAGCGGCCGCTCAGCGACAAGCAGATCCGCTACGCGCGGCTCGACACGCACTTCCTGATCCCGCTGATGCACGAGCAGATCCCCGAGCTGCAACGCACCGCGCGCGACGTCATCGTCGCCAGCGAGTGCAGCCGGCTCGAGGCGCTGGAGCCGCCCGATCACGGATTCGGTCCGGAAGAGTGGGTGCGCATCAAAGGCGCGCGCGCGCTGCAACCGCTCGATCGTCAGGTGCTGCGCGAGCTCTTCCAGCTGCGCGACGTGCTCGCGCGCAGCGAAAATGAACCGCCCTTCCGCGTGCTGAACAACGAGACGCTGCTCGCGCTGGCGGTGACCAAGCCGCGCACGCGCCAAGCGTTGCAGGCGGTGCCGGGTTTCTCGCCCCGTCAGTCGCGCAAGTTCGGCGACGACGTGCTCGCGGCGATCACGCGCGGACTCGAGCTCGGTCCGCTGACGCGTTTCCCGCGCCTCGAGAGCCGCGAGGGCACCGACGACTTCGACGAGGAGCAGATCGAGCTCCACGAACGCCTCAAGCAACTGCGCAAGGTCGTCGCGGAGGAGGCCGGCATCGATTCGGCCTACGTGCTGAACCGGCACGTGCTGCGGCGGATCGCGCTCGAGCGCCCGTTCGACCTCGCCGGACTCGCCCGCATCGGCGGTGTCCACGCCTGGCAGATCGAGCGCTTCGGCGCGCGCCTCGTAGACGTCGTCGTCGGGTTCGAGGACGAACGCCGCCGTGGCGTGCTGCCGATCCCGGCGCGACGCCGCCGGCCCTGACGGGTGGGATCAGCCGCTCAGTGGGGAGTGCCCGCCCGCTCCCGATCCGCGCAGCGACCCGCATGTACTCCGGTCCGAGTTCCCCTTGCCGAAGGTTCCGCGCCCGCCGGGCATGCGGATCCCAGCCCAAGCAAGAGCGCGGGGGACCGTCTCGTGGACGATCCCCCGCGCGATGACCGGGTGGTGGAGACGAAGGGAGTCGAACCCTCGACCTACGCATTGCGAACGCGTCGCTCTACCAACTGAGCTACGTCCCCGACCGGGGCGAGGAGGATAGTGTCGCGACCTCCGTGTGGGAAGACCTTGCGACACGGCTAGGGCCGCGGGTGAATCCAGCGGCCCGTTCCTCCGCTGAATCCAACCCGCGGCCTTCGCTCAGCCCCGCCCTCGCGGGCGGTGCTCCTCACGTGGACGTCGCAGCCGGTGCGGGTGGCCCGGAGCTCGCTCGCCAGCACTCCGGACCAACCCTCCGTGTCCGCGGAAGGTGGGGCCTAGAACCAGCTGCGCCGTCCCGCCGGAGAGTCCCTTCCCCCCGGCTGTCCCGCGCGCGGCGTGAAGCGGTCAGGGGAATAACGAGGGAGAGTAGACCCCGTCGTTCCGACGACCCGCCCTGACCGAGTTGCCTCGGCCGGCCACGCGCAGACACCCCGTTGGAGCACGGACCGTGCCGCGTCGGGAACGGGCGACGCAAGGCACGTGGTCTCTGGCGTTTAGATACTTTCGGACCCTGGGGTTCGAGCGCGCGGTGACGATCCCCGGGCAGCTCAGCTGCTCAAAAATCCGCACCCTCGATCGGAATCCCGGAACCCGTGTACAGGCTGACTCCGCAGGTTCGCGCAGTCAGGGGGGCGCAATTCGGTGTTTTTTCAGCAGGGTGTAGAGCTGGGAGCGCGTGACACCCAGGCTCAGCGCCGCGCGGACCTTGTTGCCTCCGGCGCGGTCGAGCGCCTCGATCACGAGGCGTCGCTCGACCTCGGGCAAGGATCCGAGCGGCGCCGCCCGTGGGCCCGCCAGGATCGCGGGCGGGGCGGGGACCGGCAGGCCCAGTTGCTCCGGTCGGATCGCGCCGCCGTCGGACAAGATCAGGGAGCGCTCGATGGCGTTCGAGAGCTCGCGGATGTTGCCCGGCCAGGAGTAGGAGAGCAGCCGGTCGCGCGCCTCGCGGGTCAGCCCGTCGTCGCTCTTCCCCATCCGCAGGCCGAACTCGTGCAGGAAATGCTCGGCTAGGATGCGGACGTCGTCACCGCGCTCGCGCAGCGGCGGCAGGTGCACGGCGAAGACCGCCAGGCGGTAGTAGAGGTCTTCGCGGAAGCGGGCCTCCGCGACCTCGACCGTCAAGTCGCGGTTCGTCGCGGCCAGGATCCGCACGTCGGCCTTCTGCGTCTGCGTGCTGCCCACGCGCGTGAACTCGCGCTCTTGAAGAACGCGCAGGAGCTTCGCCTGCGCCGGCAGGGCCAGCTCGCCGATCTCGTCGAGGAAGAGCGTGCCGCCGCTGGCCGCCTCGATCTTGCCCGCCCGTGCGCGGTCGGCGCCGGTGAACGCGCCGCGCTCGTGGCCGAACAGCTCCGACTCGAGCAGCGACTCGGGGATCGCGGCGCAGTTCAAGGCGACGAAGGGACCGTCGCGGCGCGGGCTCGAGCTGTGGATCGCGTGCGCCACGAGCTCCTTGCCCGTCCCGCTCTCGCCCGTGATCAGCACCGTCGTCTCGGTCGGCGCGACCTTGGCCGCCTTGTCGAGCGCGGCGCGCAGTCCGGGCGACCGACCGATGATGCAGTCGAAGCCGAACCGCTGTTCGAGCTGGTCCTCGAGCGTCTTGACGCGCTTCTGCAGCTTCTTCGCACGGTACTCGGTCGCGGCCAGCCGTTCCTGCTCCTCGGCCAGTCGCTGGTGCTGGATCGCGAGCGCCACCTGCATCGCGACCGCTTGCGCGATCTCCTCGTCGGACGTGTCGAACCAGCGCAACTCGCGGTGTGCGAAGTACAGCACTCCGCCCACGGACTCGCCCATCCGGAGTGGCAGCGCGAGCAGCGAGCGCGCTCCGCTCTCGAGGATCCAGCGGTCGCCGGCCAGCGCGCCGTCGAGTTCGAGCTGCGCGTCGCTGACGATCGCTGTGCGCCCGCCGAGCACCTGCGCACCGAGCGAGAACTGATCGGCGGGAAGGCGGTCGGGCGGGGAGACTTCGGGCCGGATGTGATCGACCTCGACCAGCGATAGGACCTCGGCTCCGTCCGTGCTCACGACGAGGATGCCCATGGATTCGAACTCGATCGCACGGCGGACAGTCTCGGCCATTTTCACGAAGACGTCGGCGAGCTCGAGCGTGCCGCCCATCTGGGTCGTGAGCTCCGTGAGGATGCGCATGCGCCGGTGGCGGATGCGGTCGCGCTGCAGGAGCACGGCGCCGTGCACGAACGGGGCGACGATGTCGGCGAGACAGTTGAAGAGTGGGAGGTGGTCGGGACTGTGGGTGCCCGGGATCAAGCTCGTCGCGATCAGTGCACCGACGACGCGGCCGCCGTGGACCAGCGGCGCGGCGATCCCGGAGCGCACTCCGGCCTGCAGGAGCGAGCGCTCGCCGGGCTTGGTCGCGAAGCGCGGGTCCGCCCGCAGGTCCGGCGCGACCATCGATTCGCCGCGAAAAACGGCGGCGATGCCCCAGTTGCCGACCGGGTGGCGCGAGCGCGGGCTCACGATGTTCGTGTAGTGCTCCGCGTGGATGGCTGCGATCGGACCCGTCTGCTCGGCCAGGATCGTGAAGCTCTTCTCGTCGTCGGACAGGCTCGCCACCACGAGTCGGTCGTGCGGGATCCAAGTCGCGAGGAGACGCGAAAAGTCGTCGAGGAACGTGCGCGGATCGACCTCCTCGCTGAGTGAGCGACCGAGGGCGGAGAGGGCGTCCAGGATGCCGGCCTTGAGCGCGGACGGCATGTGGACGAGGCACGAGGGAGCGGTGGAAACGGGAGCGGCCTCCGGCCCGGATCCTAGCAACGGGGAGCGTGCGTGTTGCGTGACCTCGGGCATCCGACCATCCTGCGCTTCCCTTGTCCGATCCGCGCGCGCGTCGATGCGGCGGAATGGCCCTCCCGACCAAGCATCCCATGCCGCAGAAGAAGCCGAGCGTCGATCCGGAGACACAGCGCCTGACCGACGACTCCGTCCGGAACCGCAACTGGAAGCGCTTCGGCCCGTATCTGGCCGCGCGCCAGTGGGGGACCGTGCGCGAGGACTACTCGGCCGACGGGGACTGCTGGAGCTACTTCCCGCACGAGCACGCGCGCAGCCGGGCGTACCGTTGGGGCGAGGACGGATTGCTGGGCTGGACGGATCGGCAGTGCCGCATCTGCTTCGCCGTCGCGCTGTGGAACGGACGCGACCCGATCCTGAAGGAGCGGCTGTTCGGCCTCGTCCATGGCGAGGGCAATCACGGCGAGGACGTGAAGGAGGAGTACTACTTCCTCGAGTCGTCGCCGACGCACTCGTGGTGCAAGGCGCTCTACAAGTACCCGCAGGCGGAGTTTCCGTACGCGGACCTGATCGCAGAGAACCAGCGGCGCTCGCGCGCGGAGCCCGAATACGAGCTGGCCGACACGGGGATCTTCGAGGGTGATCGGCACTTCGACGTCGAGGTCCAGTACGCGAAGGCCGGCGAGGACGACACCTGCATCCGGATCCGCGTCACGAACCGTGGGCCGGATCGTGCGCGTGTGCACGTGCTGCCGACGGTGTGGTTCCGCAACACCTGGTCGTGGGGCTGCGACGAAGAAGGCTGCGATCTGCGGCCGCGACTCCGCCGCACGGACGATCGGCGCGTCCGGCTGGAGGAACCGACGCTGGGCCCCTACGAGATCGTGCTGGACGATGTCGGCGACGCCGCCTGCGAGCTCCTGTTCACGGAGAACGAGACGAACGTCGCGCTGCTCTACAAGGTTCCGAACCCGACGCCCTTCGTGAAGGACGCCTTTCACGAGCACGTCGTGAAGGGCCGCGCCGAGGCCGTGAACCCGGCCGGAAATGGCACGAAAGCGGCTTGGAACGTGCGTCTCGATCTGGCGTCGGGCGAGACGCGCGAGCTGAAGTTGCGCCTGTGTCCGGAAGCGGAGGCGCGCAAGCGGCCCTTCGGTGCGACCTTCGACCAGGTCTTCGCGGCTCGTCGCGCCGAGTACGAAGCATTTCACGCGCTGAACGAGCCCGCGGACCTCCGCCCCGACGAGCGCCTCGTGGTCCGTCAGGCCTACGCCGGATTGATGTGGTCGAAGCAGTTCTACCACTACGCCGTCGACGGCTGGCTGAAGGGTGACAGCGATCAGCCCGCGCCGCCGGAAGAGCGCAAGCGGGGGCGCAACCACGAATGGCGCCACCTGCACGCGCGCGACATCTTGTCGATGCCGGACACGTGGGAATACCCGTGGTTCGCGGCCTGGGACAGCGCGTTCCACATGGTCGCGATGGCGCGCGTCGATCCGCACTTCGCGAAGGACCAGCTGCTGCTCTTCCTGCGCGAGTGGTACATGGCGCCGAACGGCGCGATCCCGGCCTACGAGTTCCAGTTCGCCGACGTGAACCCGCCGGTGCACGCCTGGGCCTGCTGGCGCGTCTACAAGATGACGGGCACGCGCGGCGAACGCGACCGCAAGTTCCTGGCGCGCGCGTTCCACAAGCTGCTCCTGAACTTCACCTGGTGGGTCAACCGCAAGGACCCGGACGGGAACAACCTGTTCGCCGGCGGATTCCTGGGCCTCGACAACATCGGCATCTTCGATCGTTCGCGTCCGCTGCCCGGCGGCGCGCAGCTCTTGCAGGCCGACGGCACGGCGTGGATGGCCTTCTACTGCCTGACGATGCTCGCGATCGCGGTCGAGCTGGCGCAGGAGGACGACGCCTACGAGGACGTGGCCAGCAAGTTCTTCGAGCACTTCGTCGGCATCTGCGACGCGATGAACAAGATCGGCGGTTGCGGCCTGTGGGACGAAGCCGACGGTTTCTACCACGACGTCATGATGCTCGACGGCAACCCGACGCCGCTGCGCGTGCGTTCGATGGTCGGCCTCGTGCCGCTCATCGCGTGTGAAGTCGTGACCGAGCACTCCGTGAAGACGCTCCCGCGGATGCACAAGCGCATCGAGTGGTTCCTCAAGAATCGGCGCGACCTCGCCGAAGGCATCTCGTACTTCGATCGCAATCCCAAGACGGGACGCGGGCTGCTCGCGATCCCGTCGCGCGAAAGGCTCGAGCGCGTTCTGCAGCGCGTGTTCGACGAGACCGAGTTCCTCTCGCCGCACGGCTTGCGCTCGCTCTCGAAAGCGCACGAGGCGCACCCGTTCGCCATGCGGATCGCGGGCGAGGACTTCCGCGCCGAGTACGAGCCAGCCGAGACGAAACACCGCATTTTCGGCGGCAATTCCAACTGGCGTGGGCCGGTTTGGTTCCCGCTCAATTATCTGATCGCCGAGGCACTGCGGCGCTACCACCACTTCTACGGCTCGTCCTTCACGGTCGAGATCGGCAAGGGATCGGGCGTGCGCATGGACCTGCGGCAAGCGTCGTTCGAGCTCGAGCGGCGGCTCGCGAGCCTCTTCTTGGCCGGCGGCGACGGACAGCGCCCGTGCTACGGGGGTGATGCGCGCTACACGCGGAAGAACGGCTGGCAGGACCTCGTGCTCTTTCACGAGTACTTCGACGGCGACACGGGCAAGGGACTCGGCGCAAGTCACCAGACGGGCTGGACCGCGCTCGCGGCGCGCTGCCTCGAAGACCTGGCGCTCGATCGGGCGCGCACGGCGCCGGCTGCGCGCAGACGCAAATAGTCGCGCCGGCCGTGCGTCCCGACCGTGCGTCCCGTACGTGCGTCCCGTACGTGCGTCCCGTACGTGCGTCCCGTACGTGCGTCCCGTACGTGCGACGCGGCGCGTCACGCGGTCGGTGCGCGCTCGGGCCGCAGTGCGAGCCAGATCGCGACGCACGCGATCGACGCGACGACGATCGACGCCGACACGAGGCGCAGGTCTCCGACCCAGATGCCGAGTGACGCGCTCGCGGTCATCATGGCGATCGCCAGCACCTTCGCGCGTCGCGACACGACGCCGTGCTCGAACCAGGCTTTGAGGGCCGGTCCGTAGCGCGGGTGCGCGATCAGCCGCGCGCGCGCCGCGGGATCGCCGCGCGAGTAGCAAGCGGCCGCGAGCAGGAGGAACGGTGTCGTCGGCAGCCCCGGCACGAACGCGCCCACGAAGCCCGTGGTCGCGAATGCCAGCGCCAGAACGCGCCAGATCCGCGCGCGCCACGACGGCGGCGAGCGCGGATCGGAGGTGTTCGCGTTTTCGAGGGGACTCCCAGCCATCGGCGCGGCGCGGATGGTACGGCGGCGCGGCGCAAGTCGGCCCGCGAACCTGACCTCACCTTGATCGGCTCTTCAACCTCGTGCAGGACGGCGCGAGGGATCCTCTCTCCGGTCATGGGAACCGGATGAAGCGGACGACGCTCGCGAACCAGCGCTTCACGTACTTCGCGCGCAACTTGCTGCGGCTCGCACTGCCCGGCTGGTGGTTGCGCGCGCGCGTCGAGCCGTGCCTCGATGCGCTGAGCGAGCGCGATCGGTCCGAGGCGCTGCAGCGACTGGCGTACTACAACCGCGTCGGGGGCCCGTTCGACCCCGGCACCGACGCGGATCGCTGGCGCTGGAGCGCGTTCCAGAAGCAGCGCAACTACTGCTTCGACCTGCTCGAGTCCCTGCGTCACTTCGACCTCTCGTCGCGGCTCTGCTACCGGTTCGGCGACGACACCGAGGTGCCGAAGACTCCGACGATCGTGAAGGCGCGGCCGATCGACGGCGACAACGCGAACGCCGTCCTGCTGAAGCTCAACCGGGTCCGCCACTTCCGCGTCGTCGAGGACCGGAAAAGGTTCGCCGACAAGCTCGATTCGGCCGTTTGGCGCGGCAAGGCGAGCCAACCTCATCGTCAGACGCTTCTCGCGAATTGTCACGGCAAGCCGGGGTGCGACGTCGCCCGCATCGACCCGTGCGCGCGCTGGCAGGCGCCGTACATGACCATCCCGGATCAGCTCGACCACAAGTTCGTCGTGTCGATCGAGGGCAACGACGTCGCCACGAACCTCAAGTGGATCTTCGCGTCGAACTCGGTCTGCCTGATGCGCCGGCCGAGGTTCGAGACCTGGTTCATGGAGGGCACGCTGGTGCCCGATCGGCACTACATCCTCGTCGCCGACGACTATTCCGACGTCCCCGACAAGGTGCGCTTCTACTCGCGACGTCCCGACCTGGTCGAGCCCATCCTGCGCAACGCCCGAGCGCACGCCGCGCGGTTCGTTGATCCTCGTCGCGAGTCCGCGATTGCGCTGCTCGTGCTCCTCAAGTACTTCGTGGACTCCGGACAGGAGCCCGCCGCCCGGCTCGAGCGCGTGACCCGGACGCGCCGGGAAGAGCCGGCCCCGTCGCGCGCCGGTGCGCTCGGGGTCCAGCGGCAGGCGCTCGTGGGCGCGCGCGAGTTCGGGCACGACGGTTAGACTGCGCGACTTCTCCGCGGCCCGGCGGCGTTCTCGAATGGGTCGCGGTTTCGAGACGCGCCTTCGTGAACACCGCTCGATACCCGTCAGTTCCCGCGAATTCGGTCGAGCGCTGGTGCTCGGACCTCGTGCTCGCGACCGACGCGCGCGCGAAGTTCGATCCGCCCGCGCCGCCGGCCCTGGAACTCGAGGGGAGTTGGGAGGCGGGGCGCGAAACGCTGCGCATCGCGGCGCCGGGACGTCCGCCGCACTTGCGCCTCGTCGAGCGCGCGCCCGGCGTGCCGCGTCCCGAGACGCTGAAGCTCGGGCTGGCGCGCGCGCGGCTCTTCCTCACGTTCGCGCACCACGAGCTGCAGGCGGCGGAGCTCTTCGCGTGGGCCGTGCTGGCGTTCCCGGAGACGCCGCGCGAGTTCCGCGCCGGGCTCGTGCGCCTCGCGAACGAGGAGCTCGCGCACCGGCGCGCGTACGTCGCGCACGCGGCGCGGCTAGGACTCCAGGACGGCGCCGTCGCGGTGCGCGACTGGTTCTGGCAGCGCGTCGGGCTGTGCGCGGATCCGGCGTCGTTCACCGCGCTCCAAGGTCTCGGGCTCGAGGGCGCGAACCTGGAGCATTCCGCGCGCTATTCCCGGCGATTTCGCGAGGTGGGGGACGAGGTCGGCGCGCGGATCCTGGACGCCGTCGAGACCGACGAGATCGCGCACGTCGCCTTCGCGGCGCGCTGGTTCGCGCACTTCACGGGCGCGCCGCTCGACTACGACCGCTGGCGCGCGGCGCTGCCCGCGCCGTTGACTCCGGCGCTGCTGCAAGGGCGTCCGCTCAACGTCGAGGCGCGCCGTCGCGCGGGGATGGACGACGCGTTCCTCGCGCGCCTCGCGACCGAGCCCGATCCGGGCGCTCGGAGGCAGTGAGTGGAGACTCCGCCGCGCGCGTGGGTCCTGAACCTGGACGCCGAGCACGAGCTCGAGGCGCGGCGCAGCTACGCGCCGACCGACCACATGCGCGCGATCGTCGCGCGCGAAAGCCGGCGCTTGATCGGGCCGCTGGTCGCGCCGCACGACGTGGTGGTCACCGAGGAGGAACTCCGGCGCGGCGGTGAGCTCGCCGAGCGCGCGCGCGGACTCGAAGGTCTGTGCTGGTCGCCGACCCCGCGCGCGCTGGAGCTGCTGGCGAAGGCCGGCGCGCGCGTCGCGGCAGCGCCGTCCCTGGCGGCGCTGCGCACGGTCAATGCGCGGCCCTTCGCGGCCCTCGTTCGCGAACCGCTCGCGCGCGCCAGCTTCGCCAAGCACGTCGCGATGGATCTCGAGTCCGTGTTCGCCCGCTTGGCCGCGCCCGCGCGCCTCGGCTGGCTCGTGCGGCGCACGTACGGCGCGGCGGGCCGCGGACGGCGCCGCATCCATGTCGGGCGGCCTTCGCCGGCCGAAATCGCCTGGATCGAGGCCTCGCTGCGCCTGGGCCCGCTCGTCGTCGAGCCCTGGGTCGAAGTCCTGCGCGAACACACGCGCTCGGGTTGGGTCGGCGCGGACGGATCCGTCGCGATCTCGGGCCCGTGCTTTCAGCGCGTGAACGCGCACGGGGCGTGGACCGACACGGAGCAGGCCGCGCTCGACGAGCTCGCCGGCGACGACGACGCGCGCCTCGAGGAAGCGTGCGCCGCAGCCGGTTCCGCGCTGGCCGCCGCGGGCTATTTCGGACCGTACGGCATCGACGCGTACCATCACCGCGCGCTCGACGGAGCGGGCGTCCTTCTGAACCCGCTCAGCGAGATCAACGCGCGCTTCACGATGGATTGGGCGACGGCGATGGCCGCGGATCCGAATTCCGGCGCGGCGCGAGCGCGACTCGCGCACTTCGAAGCGTGGCGGATCTGACGGTGGGACGCGTCGGAATCGCGCAGTCCCTCGCGCAGGCACGCCGCCGTCGGCAGAATGTGCGCGACCCCGCACCACGTTTCACGTCCAGAGCCTCCAGCCAGGCTTGGGAGTTCCATGACCGACATCGACCGGCTCGCGATCGACACGATCCGCACGCTCGCCATGGACGCCGTCCAAAAGGCGAACAGCGGACACCCCGGCACGCCGATGGCGCTCGCGCCGGTCGCTTATGCGATCTGGCAGCATACGCTGCGCTACGACGTCGAGGATCCCAACTGGCTCGACCGCGACCGCTTCGTCCTGTCGTGCGGGCACGCGTCGATGCTGCTCTACGGCGTGCTCCATCTGGCCGGCGTGCAGGAGGTCGATGCGCACGGCAAGCGCACGGGGCGCCTCGCGGTCCCGCTGGCCGACATCGAGCGTTTCCGTCAGCTCGACAGCCGTTGTCCGGGTCACCCCGAGTACCGCTGGACGAGCGGCGTCGAGACCACGACGGGGCCGCTCGGGGCGGGCGTGTCGAATTCGGTCGGCATGGCGATGGCGCAGCGCTGGCTGGCGGCGCGCTACAACAAGCCCGGTCTCGAGCTCTTCCAGCACCGCGTCTACGCCGTGTGCAGCGACGGCGACCTGATGGAGGGCGTTTCATGCGAGGCGGCGTCGATCGCGGGACACCTGCAGCTCGCCAACCTCTGCTGGATCTACGACGACAACAAGATCACGATCGAGGGTGGCACGGATCTGGCCTTCAGCGAGGACGTCGGCGCGCGTTTCGAAGCACTCGGCTGGAAGGTCCTGAAGGTCGCCGACGCGAACGACCACGGCGCGCTCACGACAGCGCTCGACGCGGCTTCCGCCGAGAAAAAGCGGCCCACGCTCATCGTCGTCCGGAGTTTCATCGGCTACGGCGCGCCGAAGAAGCAAGGCAGCCACGCCGCGCACGGCGAGCCGCTGGGCGAGGACGAGATCGTCGCGACCAAGAAGTACTACAAGTGGACCGGCACAGCGGCGTTCCACGTTCCGGAGGGAGTGCGCGAGCGTTTCGCGGCTTGCGTCGGCGCGCGCGGGTCCGCAGCGCGGCAGAGCTGGAACACCCAGTGGACGCGCTACCAGCAGGAACAACCCGCCTTGGCGCGCGAGATCGTCGCGATGCAGCGCCGCGAACTGCCCGCCGGCTGGGACAAATCCCTGCCCGTTTTTCCGGCCGATTCGAAGGGTGTCGCGTCGCGCGACGCATCGGGCAAGGTGCTCAACGCGATCGCTCCCTCCATCCCGTGGCTACTCGGCGGCTCGGCGGACCTGGCGCCGTCGACGAAGACGCGCCTCACGTTCGAGGGCGCGGGCGACCTGCTCGCCGCGACGCCGGGCGGGCGCAACCTGCACTTCGGCATCCGCGAGCACGCGATGGGCGGCATCGTGAACGGGCTCGCGCTCTCGGGCTTGCGGCCGTTCGGCGCGACGTTCCTGATCTTCAGCGACTACATGAAGCCCGCCGTGCGCCTGGCTTCGATCATGGAGATCCCGGCGATCCACGTCTTCACGCACGATTCGATCGGCGTGGGCGAGGACGGACCGACGCACCAGCCGATCGAGCAGCTGGCGTCGTTGCGCTCGATCCCCGGCTGCGTCGTGATCCGCCCGTGCGACGCGAACGAGACGGCCGAGGCGTGGCGTTTCGCGCTCGAGAACGAGCACGGACCGACGTGCTTCGCGCTGACGCGCCAGGCTCTCCCGACGCTCGACCGCACGAAGTATGCGCCCGCGTCCGGCCTGCGGCGCGGCGGTTACGTCCTGCACGATCCGACGAATCCGCAAGTCGTCCTGATCGGCACGGGCAGCGAAGTGCAACTGTGCGTCGCGGCCGCCGAGAAGCTCAGCCTCGAGGGCATCGCCGCGCGCGTGGTCAGCCTACCGAGCTTCGAACTCTTCGAGCGTCAGTCCCAGCAGTACCGCGACTCCGTACTTCCGCCCGAGCTGCGCGCGCGCGTCGCGGTCGAGGCGGGTTCGGCCTTCGGCTGGCACCGTTACTCCGGCGATCAGGGCGCCATCGTCTGCATGCCGGGCTTCGGCGCTTCCGCGCCGCTCTCGGACCTCCTGAAGAAGTTCGGGTTCACCACCGACACCGTCGTCGCCGCAGCACGCAGCCAACTCACCCTCGCCACGACCTGAGACAGAATCATGAACCCGCTGAAGGAAACCGCCGCGCTCGGACAGTCGATCTGGCTCGATTTCATCTCGCGCAAGCTGCTCGACTCGGGCGAGCTGCACCGCATGGTCGAGGCCGACGGGCTGGGCGGCGTGACGTCGAACCCGTCGATCTTCGAGAAGACGATCCGCGAGGGCACCGAGTACGCGGGCTTCCTGACGGACCTGCGCCGGCGACGTCCGGGCGCCACCGCGTTCGAGCTCTACGAAGCGCTCGCCGTGCGCGACATCCAGGACGCGTGCGACGTGATGAGGCCGGTCTACGACCGCACGAAGTCGCGCGACGGGTACGTCTCGCTCGAGGTCACGCTGTACCGCGGCGATTCCCCCGAGGAAATCGTGCGCGAGGCCCTGCACCTGTGGGAGGTCGTCGCGCGCCCCAACGTCATGATCAAGGTCCCCGGCACCGCGAGCGGTCGCGAAGCGTTCGAGGAACTGATCGCGGCCGGCATCAACGTGAACGTCACGCTGCTCTTCGCGCGCAGCGCGTACGCCGACACGCTCGAGGCCTACTTGCGCGGACTCGAGCGCCGCGCGAAGGCCGGCGGCGATCTCTCGCGCGTCGCCAGCGTGGCCAGCTTCTTCGTGTCACGCATCGACAGCACGATCGACAAGCAGCTCGAGGCCAAGATCGCGGCCGCGAAGTCGCCCAAGGAGCAGGCCGCGATCGAGAAACTCTACGGGCGCGCGGCGATCGCGAACGCGAAGCTCGCGTATGCGCACTACGAGGACGTGACGTCGAGCAAGCGCTGGCGTGAGCTCTCCAAGCAGGGCGCGCAGACCCAGCGCGTCCTGTGGGCCAGTACCGGCACGAAGAACAAGAAGTACAGCGACGTCATGTACGTCGAGGAGCTGATCGGCCGCGACACGGTGAACACCGCGCCTCCGGCGACGATCGACGCGTTCCGCGACCACGGCAAGGCGCGCTCGTCGCTGAACGAAGGTCTGCTCGATGCCAAGAAGGTGCTGCGCGAGCTCGACGGCGCGGGCATCTCGCTCGACAAGGTGACGGACGCGCTCCTCGCCGACGGGCTGAAGCAGTTTTCCGAGGCGTTCGAGACGCTCCTGGGTTCGGTCGCGGGTCCCGCGCCGAGCGCCGAGACGCCGGCGCGATCGCCGAGCGCACCCTCCGCGTCGGCACCGGCCGCGAAGCAAGCGCTCGCTCCCGTCAGCGCGCCCGCGGCTCCCGCTGCCTCTCCGGCCTCGACGCCCTTCGCGACGCAGGCGCCGGCCGAGGTGCAGAAGGCCTACGAGGCGGCGCTCGCCGCGTGGACGCAGGGCGACGAATCGCGGCGCTTCTCGCGCAAGGACGCGACCGTGTGGACGGGCGGCGACGAAGCGCGCTGGCTCGGATGGCTCGACTCGCCCGCGCGCGGCAAGGCCGCGATCGCCGAGCTGCGCGCGTTCGCCGACCAGGCGAAGAAAGACGGGTTCGAGAGCGTGCTGCTGCTCGGAATGGGTGGTTCGAGCCTGTGTCCCGAGGTTCTGGCGCGCACGTTCGGCTCGCGCACCGGGTACCCCGAGCTGCACGTCCTCGACTCGACCGATCCGGTGCAGGTCGCGGCGTTCGAGAAGAAGTTGGACCTCGCGCGCACTCTGGTCGTCGTCGCGAGCAAGTCGGGATCGACGCTCGAGCCGAACATCCTCGACGCGTACTTCTGGGACAAGGTCGTCAAGAAAGTCGGCCTGAAGGATGCCGCGCGACGCTTCGTCGCGATCACGGATCCCGGTTCGAAGCTCGAAGGCGTCGCGCGCGCGAAGGGCTACCGCAAGATCTTCCACGGCGATCCCACGATCGGCGGGCGCTTCTCGGCGCTCTCCATGTTCGGCCTGGTGCCCGCCGCGCTGATCGGCGTGGACCTCGACCAGTACCTGGGACGCGCGGACGCGATGGCGAAGCGCTGCATCGGCGAGAATGCGCCGTCGCGCGACTCCGCCGTGCAGCTCGGCGTTTTCCTGGGCGCCTGCGCGCAACTGGGTCGCGACAAGCTGACCCTCGTCGTCAGTCCGTGCATCGCGTCCCTGGGCGGCTGGCTGGAGCAGTTGGTCGCGGAATCGACGGGAAAACAAGGCCGCGGGATCATCCCCGTCGACCAAGAACCGCTGGGGCTTCCGCCTGTCTACGGTGACGACCGCGTGTTCGTGTACGTCCGCCTCGACAGCGAAGTGGACCGCGCGCAGGACGCGGCGGTCGAAGCGCTCGAACGCGCCGGCCAGCCCGTCGTGCGCATCGCGGTCGGCGACCCGCTCGACCTGGGAGCCGAGTTCTATCGCTGGGAGATCGCGACCGCGGTGGCGGGCGCGGTCATCGGCATCCATCCCTTCGACCAGCCCGACGTCGAGGCGAGCAAGATCGCGACGCGTGAGCTGACGGACGAGTACGAGAAGCGCGGCGCCCTGCCGCACGAGAAGCACTTCTTCGAGGAGGAGGGCGTCCTGCTCTACGCCCCGCGCGAGCACGCGCTCTCCCTGCACGGCATGACCGGGCCGGACGCGACGCTCGCGGACGTGCTGCGGGCGCACTTCTCGACGAAGCCGCGCGATTACATAGGGCTCCTCGGCTACCTGCCGATGGATGGCGAAAATGCCGGTGATTTCCGCGTGATGCGCACGGCGCTGCGCGATGCACGACGCGTGGCCACGTGCGTCGGCTTCGGCCCGCGGTTCTTGCACTCGACCGGCCAGGCGTACAAGGGCGGCCCCAGGAACGGCGTGTTCCTTCAGGTCACGCGCGCCGTCGCGCACGACATCGCCGTGCCGGGCCAGAAGTACGGGTTCGGCATCGTGCAGTCGGCGCAGGCGCGCGGCGATCTCCAGGTGCTCGTCGAGCGCGGGCAGCGCACGCTGCGCGCTCACATCACGGGCGATCTGCGCCAGGGCATGTCCGACTTGCGGCGTGCCGTTCAGATGGCCGTCGCGATTCCGACCCCGGCTCGTCCCTGAATTCGCAGCCACTCCACGCGCGGCAATCGTGACACCACGCGCGAGCTCGCGCCGCGCTGAACTCGACGCTAGACGAACTCGCTCCACGCAACTCGCTCAACCTCAGGAATTCTCTCATGCAGATCGGAATGGTCGGGCTGGGCCGCATGGGCGGCAACATGGTGCGGCGCCTCCTGCGCGGCCAACACGAATGTGTCGTCTGGAACCGCGACTTCGCGAAGAGCGAGGAACTGCAGCAGGTCGGCGCCCACGCGGTCCAGACCGTCGAGGATCTCGTCAAAACGCTGCGTGGACCGCGCGTCGTCTGGGTGATGCTGCCGTCCGGCGACGTGACCGAGCAGATGATCGCGAAGCTCGGCGCGCTGTGCTCGAAGGGCGACGTCGTCGTCGACGGCGGCAACAGCTACTTCAAGGACGATGTGCGCCGCGCCAAGGTGCTGGCCGAGCGCGGCATCCACTACGTCGACTGCGGGACGAGCGGCGGCGTGTGGGGCGCGGATCGCGGCTATTGCCTCATGGCCGGCGGCACGAAGGAGGCGATCGCGCTGCTCACGCCCGCGTTGCGCACGCTCGCGCCCGGCGTCGGTGACACGACGCCGACCGTGGGTCGCGCAGGCGGCACTGCGGAAGAGGGCTTTCTGCACTGTGGTCCGGTCGGAGCCGGCCACTTCGTGAAGATGGTCCACAACGGCATCGAGTACGGCGTCATGCAGGCGTACGCCGAAGGCTTCGATCTGATGAAGAGTCAGGCTGGACCGAGCGTCCCGGCCGACATGCGCTACGACCTGAAGCTCGAGGACATCGCGGAGCTGTGGCGCCGCGGCAGCGTGGTGGGCTCGTGGCTGCTCGACCTCACGGCGATGGCGCTGCAGGAAGATCCGAAGCTCGCGCGCTACTCGGGCTACGTGCAGGACTCGGGTGAAGGCCGCTGGACGGTGCAGGCCGCGATCGACAACGCCGTGCCGGCCGAAGTGCTGACCGCGGCGCTCTTCACGCGCTTCCGCTCGCGTCAGGTGCACACGTACGCGGAGAAGGTGATCTCGGCGATGCGCGAGAAGTTCGGCGGACACGTCGAGCAGGCGCCCACCGGGACCAGCAAGGCGCACTGACATGGGACCGATGACCACCGGTGAAGCCGTGCACGTGGATCTCGATCCCGCGCAAGAGCTCGTGAACCCCTACGCGCGACCGGTCGGGCCGGCGACGATCGTGATCTTCGGTGCGGCGGGGGACCTGACGAAGCGCAAGCTGATTCCGGCGCTGTGCAACCTGTGGAGCGAGAACCTGCTCGCAACCGGTTGCGCGATCGTCGGTGTCGGCCGGACGCCGCTCGACACGGCCACCTACCGACTGCGCGTGGCCGAGGACGTCGCCAAGTACGCGACCCAGGCGTTGCCCGCGTCCGTGATCGAGGACGTGATCTCGCGCCTCCACTACCTGCAGGCCGATTTCACCGACGCGGACGCGTACCCGAAGCTCGCCGCGGAGCTCGCGACGATCGACGAGGAGCACGGCACGACGGGCAATCACCTCTTCTATCTGTCGACCGCGCCCGAGTACTTCGCGCCGATCGTGAAGCACCTCGGTGCGGCCGGTCTGACGAAGGAGGAGAACGGCCGCTGGAGCCGCGTGATCGTGGAGAAGCCGTTCGGCACCGACCTCGCCTCGGCGCGCGTGCTGAACAGCGAACTGCGCAAGATCCTGCGGGAAGAGCAGATCTATCGCATCGATCACTACCTCGGTAAGGAGACGGTCCAGAACATCCTCGTGTTCCGCTTCGCTAACGGGATGTTCGAGCCGATCTGGAACCGGCAGTACATCGACAACGTGCAGATCACAGTCGCCGAATCGATCGGCGTCGAATCGCGCGGGGGGTACTACGACACGGCCGGCGCTCTGCGCGACATGGTGCCGAACCACATCCTGCAGCTGCTCGCGCTCGTCGCGATGGAGCCGCCGACGTCGTTCGAAGCCGAAGCCGTGCGCGAGGAAAAGGCCAAGGTCCTGCGCGCGATTCAGCCGATGACACCCGAGCGCGTGCTGACCCACACGGTGCGCGGCCAGTACGGCGAGGGCACGGTCGAGGGCAAGAAGGTCGCGGCTTATCGCTCCGAGGAGCGCGTTCCCCGGGGCTCGGGCACCGAGACGTTCGCGGCGATGCAGCTCAGCGTCGACAACTGGCGCTGGGCCGACGTGCCGTTCTACCTGCGCACCGGGAAGCGCATGGAACGCCGCGCCTCCGAGATTTCCATCCAGTTCCGCCGGCCGCCGCTGCTGCTCTTCCGCAACACGCCGATCGATCACCTCTCCCGCAACGTGCTCGTGATCCGCGTGCAGCCCGACGAGGGCATCTCGCTGCGCTTCGGCGCGAAGATCCCTGGGCCGTCGGTGCGGATGAGCAACGTGGCGATGGACTTCCGCTACAAGGACCACTTCCAGCAGCCGCCCAGCACCGGCTACGAGACGCTGATCTACGACTGCATCAAGGGCGATCCGACCTTGTTCCAGCGCGCCGACATGGTCGAGATGGGCTGGGCGATCGTCGCGCCGATGCAGGAAGTCTGGAGCGCGCTGCCGCCGCGGACGTTTCCGAACTACGCGGCCGGTTCGTGGGGGCCGAAGGAGGCCGACGAGCTGTTGGAGCGCGACGGACGAAAGTGGCGGCGCATCGAGTGATCGCGTAGCGTCCTCTGCTGTGGGTACACGCCGCGCGAAGGCTGCGACCGCCGAGATCCGGATCGTCGCGGATCCAGCGGCGCTGGCCAAATCGGCTTGCGACGAGATCGCGCACGCGATCCTCGCCGCCGTCGGCGAGCACGGGCGCTGCGACCTCGTGCTGTGCGGTGGCAGCACTCCGCGCCGCACGCACGAACTGCTCGCCGCAGTCGACCTGCCCTGGGACAAGGTGCACATCTTCTTCGGCGACGAGCGCTGCGTCCCGCCCGAGCACGAAGACAGCAACTGGCGCATGGCGCGCGAAACGCTGATCCAGCGCGCGCGGATCCCGGATGCGCACGTGCACCGGATCTCGGGCGAGCGCGATCCCGAGGACGCGGCGTCGGACGCCGAGAACGTCATCCAGGAACACTTCGGCCTGCGCCCGGGCGAGATGCCGCGCTTCGACGTGGTGCTGCTCGGGATGGGCGCGGACGGACACACGGCATCCTTGTTCCCGGGCTCGAACGCACTGGAGGAGTCGACGCGACTCGTGGTCGCGAACCACGTCGAGAAGCTCGGGGCGTGGCGCGTGACGATGACGTTCCCGGTGTTCGAATCGGCGCAGCGCGTGCTGTTCCTCGTTACGGGCGCCGACAAAGCCGCGATGGTGCGCTCCGCGACGGTGCAGCGGCCCAGCGCCGTGACCCCGCCGGCCGGACGCGTGCGGCCGCGCGGCGGGAGCCTCCTGTGGCTCGTGGACGCGTGGGCGGGGGCGAAGTTGCCGGCGACGGGCGAGAGCGGCGCGCCGAACCCGGCCGAAGGTCCGTAGTCGCGCGACTCGCCCGCGTGCCGTGCGCGCCCTGCCTAGCGCCATCGTCGGGCCCACCGTCGAGCCATTCGTCGAGCCATTCGTCGAGCCCATCCCGCGCCCACAGCGGCGGCGAAACCAGGCCTCATTCGGCGTAGACTCTCCGCCCTCGAACCAGCGACGAGCACCTCCATGCAAGACAGCTTCCAGACCAAGACGACCCTCACCTCCTCCGGCCGCACGTACCAGATCGCGAGCCTGCCCGCGCTCGCGAAGCGTCTGCCGCGCGTCGCGAGGCTGCCGTTCAGCCTGCGCATCCTGCTCGAGAACCTGCTGCGCACGGAGGACGGCGTCGCCGTCACGAAGACCGACATCGAAGCGCTCGCCGCGTGGGATCCCAAGGCCACGCCGACGAAGGAGATCCAGTTCACGCCGGCGCGCACGCTGCTGCAGGACTTCACCGGCGTGCCGTGCGTCGTGGACCTCGCCGCGATGCGCGATGCGATGAAGAATCGTGGCGGGGACGCGCGGAAGATCAACCCGCTCTCGCCGGTCGAGCTCGTGATCGACCACTCCGTGCAGGTCGACTACTCCGGTCGGCCGGACGCGGCCGAGCTGAACGCCAAGATCGAGTTCGAACGCAACCAGGAGCGCTACGCGTTCCTGCGCTGGGGCTCGATCGCGTTCCAGAACTTCAAAGCCGTGCCGCCCGACACGGGCATCGTGCACCAAGTGAACCTCGAGTTCCTGGCGCGCGTCGTCATGGCCGGCAACGACGCGAAGGGAGCGGAGTGGGCCTACTTCGACACCGTCGTGGGCACCGACTCGCACACGACGATGGTCAACGGGCTGGGCGTGCTCGGCTGGGGCGTGGGCGGCATCGAAGCCGAGGCGGCGATGCTGGGACAGCCTGTTTCCATGTTGATTCCGCAAGTCGTCGGCGTGAACCTCACGGGCAAGTTGCCCGAGGGTGCGACCGCGACGGACCTCGTGTTGCGCGTGACCGAGATGCTGCGCAAGCACGGCGTCGTCGGGAAATTCGTCGAGTTCTGCGGCCCGGGCCTGGCCGATCTGCCGCTCGCCGATCGCGCGACGATCGCCAACATGGCACCGGAATACGGCGCGACGTGCGGCATCTTCCCGATCGATACGAGCACGATCGCATACCTGCGCCTGTCGGGACGCAGCGACGCGCAGATCGCGCTCGTCGAAGCTTACGCGAAGGCGCAGGGACTGTGGCACGACGCTACGACCGGCCTCGCGGACTACACGGACCTCCTGACGCTCGACCTCGCGACGATCGAGCCGTCGCTCGCCGGCCCGAAGCGTCCGCAGGACCGTGTGCGGCTCGCGGACGTCAAAAAGGGCTTCGAATCGAAGCTCGACGAGCTGTGTGGTCGCATGACGGGCCCCGACCCCGAGGCGCGGACGGTCGGGCGTCTCGTCGGGGAGGGAGGCATCCCCGCGCCTGCGCCGACGGAGGCGCTGCCGGAACCGAGCGTCGCGGTGCACACCGACGCGGGCGACTTCGTGCTCGAGCATGGTTCCGTCGTCATCGCGGCCATCACGAGCTGCACGAACACGAGCAATCCATCGGTGCTCATGGCCGCGGGACTGCTGGCGAAGAAGGCGGTCGAGAAGGGACTGCGCTCGAAGCCGTGGGTGAAGACGAGCCTCGCGCCCGGGTCGAAGGTCGTGACGGAGTACCTGGCGAAGGCCGGCTTGCAGCCGTTCCTCGATGAATTGGGCTTCCACGTCGTCGGCTACGGCTGCACGACGTGCATCGGGAACAGCGGTCCGCTGCCGAAGCCGATCGCGACAGCCATCGACGAGGCGGCGCTCGTGGTCGCGGCGGTCCTTTCGGGCAACCGGAACTTCGAGGGCCGCGTGCACGCGCAAGTGCGCGCGAACTACCTCGCTTCGCCGCCTCTGTGCGTCGCCTACGCGATCGCCGGCAGCGTGGACGTCGATCTGACCACGCAACCGCTCGGCACCGGCACCGATGGCAAGCCCGTCTTCCTGAAGGACGTCTGGCCGACCGCGGCCGAGATCCAGGCGGCGGTCACGAATACGATCGACCGTCCGATGTTTCAGCGCACGTACGCAGACGTGTACCAAGGTGACGCGCGCTGGCAGGGATTGAAGGTGCCGGCCGGCGACACCTACGCCTGGGATGCGAACTCGACGTACGTGAAGCATCCGCCGTACTTCGAGAACATGCCGGTCAAGCCCGCGGCCGTGACGGATGTCGCGGGAGCGCGCGTGCTGGCCGCGTTCGGCGACAGCATCACGACCGACCACATCTCGCCGGCCGGATCGATCAAGGCCTCGAGCCCGGCGGGCAAATACCTGCAGTCGCTGGGCGTGAAGCCGGACGACTTCAATTCCTACGGCGCGCGCCGCGGGAACCACGAGGTCATGGTGCGCGGGACGTTCGCGAACTCGCGCATCAAGAACAAGCTGCTCGGCGGCCCCGAGGGCGGCGACACGATCCTGTTCACGACGGGCGAGAAGACTTCGATCTACGACGCGGCGATGGCGTACAAGGCCGCCGACATCCCGACCATCGTGATCGCGGGCAAGGAATATGGCACGGGCAGCTCGCGCGACTGGGCCGCGAAGGGACCGATGCTGCAGGGCGTGCGCGCGGTCATCGCCGAGAGTTTCGAGCGCATCCACCGTTCGAACCTCGTCGGGATGGGCGTACTGCCGCTGCAGTTCCAGGAGGGCGCGAGCATGAGCACGCTCGGCCTGACGGGCACGGAGACGTTCGCGATCGACGGCGTGAAGCGCGCGCTGGGCGGCGACTTCTCACCCGGCATGCGCGTGCAGGTCACCGCTACCGCGAAGGACGGCAAGGCGACGAAGTTCGACGCGCTGTTGCGCATCGACACGCCCAACGAGGCCGAGTACTACCGCCACGGCGGGATCCTGCAGTACGTGCTGCGGCGATTGATCGGTTGAGCGTCGCGGACATGGAGTCGCAGCGCGCTCATCCCGCCGCGGTCTGGGGCCCGCGTCTGTGCGCGGCCGCGCCGGTCGTCCTCGTGATCTCGCTCGTCGTCGGCTTCTTCGACCCGCACGGAGGCGAAACCCCTCTCGCGGCGAGCGCGTTCGTCGTCGCGTTCCTCGCCGTCGCGTCCGCCTTCTTCGGCGGATTCATGTGCCTGTATGCGACCGAGAAAGTGCCCGGCTTCGTCCGGCCGAAATGGGCCACGGCGTGTGCCGTCACCGGGATCGCCGGCGGATTCG
>Ga0105044_10001041_pt1 | contig 36083 bp, 44 predicted proteins | sample MAT01_FD_78092 | JGI IMG/M metagenome (GOLD analysis project Ga0105044, IMG submission 78092) | Freshwater microbial communities from Lake Fryxell liftoff mats and glacier meltwater in Antarctica - MAT-01 | ecosystem: Environmental > Aquatic > Freshwater > Ice > Liftoff microbial mat | place...
CCGCGCAATCTGACCAATTTACCACTTTGGGTTCCAGGTTCTATTGGAATCTTGGCTTTGCCTTCAACAAGCGGAACTTCAGATTCACCGCCCAGGACGGCATCCAGAAAACTGATGTATAAATCATAATGTAGATTTTGACCATTGCGTTTGATGGTTGGATGCTCCACCTCTTCAATGACCACAAGTAAATCGCCTGGTATGCCGCCCATCGGCGCTGCATTTCCTTTGCCACTTACATTGAGTTGCATTCCTTCTTCCACTCCCGCTGGTATATCAATACCGATCACTTCTTCTCTTCTTACGAGGCCGTTTTCATCGCTGCCAGGGGGTCGTTTATCAATAGTTTGGCCAGCACCATGGCACGCAGGACAAGTCGATGAAGTTTGCATTTGTCCGAGGATGGTATTTGTAACACGCATTACGTGACCCGAGCCCCGGCAGGTGGTGCAGGTTTTGTAAGTAGCACCATCTGCTGCAACCAGTTTATTAACTTTTATCTTTTTATGAGCACCATTCAGGATTTCTGAAAGTTCAAGTTTCACCTTAATCCGGAGATTGCTGCCTTTATGGCGTCGCTGACCTCCACCGAATCCACCGCTGCTCGCGAATCCACCACCAAAAGCATTTCCAAATATATCGCCGAATTGGGAGAATATATCATCCATACTCATACCACCTCCAAATCCGCCGGAAGCTGCACCGCGAACACCGTCATGGCCAAAACGATCGTAACGCTGACGCTTTTCCTGATTGCTCAAAACCTCGTAAGCCTCAGCAGCTTCCTTAAACATCTTTTCCGAATTGCTATCGTTCGGGTTTTTATCCGGATGGTGTTTTAGGGCAAGCTTTCGATATGCTTTTTTTATTTCAGTTGCATCAGCCCCTTTTGGTATACCCAGTACTTCGTAATAATCTCTTTTCGCCATTTTTTGAGCTTACATCATTTTCAGTAAAATGAAGTCTGTTTATTGTCCAACCACCACCTTGGCGTACCGGAGCACTGCTTCATGAAAAAAGTAACCTTTCTCGGCCACATCAACCACTTTGCCTTTTAGATTTTCTTTTGGGGCAGGAATATTGGTAATGGCTTCATGAAAATTGGTGTCGAATGGATTTTCAAATGAATCCATTGGTTTTACTCCCCGCGATTCCAGTACCCGCAACAATTTATGGTGAATGAGTTTAAAACCTTCTTTGATGTTTTCGATGTCGTTATTTTGTTCGTTCGCCAGTATAGCGCGATCAAAATCGTCGACAACGGGCAAGAAATCTTTAAGAATATCCGAACCCGCGTTGCGCAAACCATCAATTTTTTCTTTGGCAGTTCTTCTCCTGAAATTTTCAAATTCCGAATAGAGTCGGAGATATTTGTCATTCAACATGGCATACTTTTCCTGCAATTCCGTCAGGGCATCTTTTTCAGCTGTTGGTTCAGGCTCATCCTGAAGGTCGGGTTCGGGGTTGTTTAAAACATGATCCTTTTCACGCGACGTATGGGCTGATTCCTGCGCATCTGCTGTATCGTGAGAAGTATTTTCGTTTTCTGATTTAATCTGTTCTGTCATTTTTATTCTTTTTCCACGATGCCGTTGTCAAATAACAGGCCAATGCCCGATTAATGTCAATTTGACATTGATCGGCTTCGCAGATTTAGCCCATCATCATTTTAAAGTAACAATTTATAATACGTCTTCCGGATTGATTTTGTCCACAGCTTTATACTTGGCTTTTTCAATGCTCGTATTTATTTCAAAGCCGATTAATAGAACGATGCTGTTGAAATATAGCCAAAGCATAACTACGAGTACGGTTCCGACAGATCCGTAGAGTTTGTTGTAATTGCCAAAATTATTCACATACCAGGCAAAGAGCAGTGATACAATGATGAGTCCCAATGTGGCAAAGGAAGCACCGGCATTGACAGCGCGCCACTTGCCGGAGTGGCCGGCTCTGTACAACAAGGAAATACCCATTTCAAACAGCACAATAACCAGAATCCATTTGGCAATTTCCAGAAATACCACGATGATGCCACTACCGATAATATTTAGTTCCCTTAAATGGGAAAACAGGGCGCCGCTGAAGGTAATAAGTGCAACCCCAATTATGACAATAATACTTAGAATGACCATTAAGCCGAAGGAAAGACCATATTGAAGTAGGGTGCCTTGCGTTTTTTCGAGGTGATAACTGTGACTGAATCCTTCTAATATTGCAGCAATGGCGTTTGAAGCATAAAAAAGGGCAAGAACAAAAGAGATGCTAATGAGGGTTTGTTGTTTTCGGTTGATCAGATCATCCAGTGTTTGTTCGACCAATTCAAAAGTGCTTACCGGCATTAAACGGGATATGTTGTCGAAGAGATTTTCCTGAAAATTATCAATAGGGATAAATGGAATCAGGGAGAGCAAGACTATCAGCATCGGAGGGAGAGCGAGCAATACGCGAAAAGAGATGGCTGATGCCCTGTTTGTAATCCGGCCATTTTGCAACCCCTGTAGCAAAAAAAGAAATACCTGATGGAGGGTTAGACCCTGAAATCCTGGCAGAACTACCTTTTTAGAAACATAAGTGATCTTACGTAATGGCCTCCATTTCAATATTTTCACTTTCCGTTTGTTCTGGAATGGGCTCATTGAACTATGTGAAGATTGGATACATGCGAAATGTACACAAAATGGAGAACATGCCAGTCTTGTTAAATTTTAAACCGGTATGGTTTGATTACTTCAGTAAAAAAATTACTTAAAACTCGCCACAAGTTCATCAAGGGCAAGGTGTAGATTTTTACCTCTCAAATCTTTTGCCAGAATCGTCCCATCCTTGTCTATAAGAACACTGTGCGGAATGCTGCGCACATTGTAAGCCGCAGCAGGTGCGGAAGCCCATCCAAGCAAATCGCTCACGTGATATTTCCAGGTCAACTGATCCTGAACAATAGCCTCTTCCCATTTGTCCTTGCTTTTATCAAGGCTCACACTATAAATCTCAAAACCTTTGGCATCCTTAAATTTTGCCTTGTTGTATTTGGTGTAAGCACTCACAACATTGGGATTTTCTCTTCGGCAAGGCATACACCACGACGCCCAAAAATCAATGAGAACTATCTTTCCTTTCAAAGAGGATAATTTAATTTCTTTTCCATCAATCCCGGTTGCCACAATATCCGGAGCTGTGTCACCAATTTCGAGACCCACCTTTCCCGATTTCTGAAAAGAGTCGGATGAGTTCATAACAAAATCAGATTCATTTGTAGGGATTGCAAAGGCCAAAGCCCCTGTAACAGCTGCAATGACGAGTAGAGTTTTGAGCATTTTCATAAGTTATTTTTTTACCGATTTGACAAGAAGCATTCCAATTTACAAAATTCGTCTGATATTGGCTCCTATCGCTTGAAGTCGTTGGTCAATGTGTTGATAACCACGGTCTATTTGTTCAATGTTGTGAATGGTACTTTTGCCATCAGCACTTAACGCTGCTATGAGAAGGGAAACGCCCGCTCTGATATCAGGGGAAGTCATAGAAATGCCGCGCAAGGCGACTTGTCGGCCCAAACCAATCACCGTGGCACGATGCGGATCGCAGAGTATAATCTGAGCACCCATGTCAATTAATTTGTCAACAAAGAAAAGTCTGCTCTCAAACATTTTCTGGTGTATTAATACGGAGCCTATGGCTTGTGTAGCTACTACCAAAATGATGCTCAATAAGTCGGGCGTAAATCCCGGCCATGGATGATCACTGATGGTCATAATCGAGCCATCTATATATGTCTCAATTTCATATTTATCCTGCGAGGGAATATAAATATCATCTCCCCGCAATTCCATCTTAATTCCCAATCGGGCAAAAGTTTCGGGAATGATTCCGAGCATGGGGTAATTGACATTTTTGATGGTAATCTCAGATTGGGTCATGGCCGCAAGGCCAATAAAACTGCCTACCTCAATCATATCGGGCAGCACCCTGTGTTTGCAGCCGGTCATGCGCTCAACACCTTCAATGGTCAATCTGTTAGAACCCGCACCAGAAATTCGTCCGCCCATGTTGTTGATCATCGAGCAGAGTTGCTGAATGTATGGTTCGCACGCAGCGTTGTAAATCGTAGTTGTGCCTTTGGCCATACTGGCGGCCATAATAATGTTTGCGGTGCCTGTTACCGAAGGTTCGTCAAGGTGAAGGAAGGCTCCGGTAAGTTCACTGGCTTCTACCCGGTAAAAATTTTCTTTCGTCTCGTAGTTAAATTTGGCTCCCAGTTTTTGAAAACCGATAAAGTGGGTGTCCAATCGCCTACGGCCAATTTTGTCGCCTCCAGGCTTGGGTATATATCCTTTTCCGAAACGGGCCAGCAAAGGTCCTACGAGCATCACTGATCCTCTCAGACTGCCACCTTTCTTTTTAAAACTTTCACTGTGAAGATGTTCAATGTTGACATCTGAGGCTGTAAAAGCGTAATGTTCTGCCCCGAGTTTCTCCACTTTTACTCCCAGATCGCTTAGGAGGTCAATTAGTTTATTGACATCAATGATGTCCGGGACATTTTCTATCTCCACACGCTCCGGGGTGAGCAGGACCGCGCAAAGTATTTGAAGAACTTCATTTTTTGCTCCCTGAGGGGTTAGCTCACCTTTCAGTTTTGTTCCCCCAATAATTTCAAATGCGCCCATAATCTCAATTGCGCTTTTGGTGACGCATTTTATTGCGGTTATTATTCGTTCGTTTTTTTCCCCGATTTTGGTTCGACTCCTGGACAATTCCCAATTGCGCAACAATGTGATTGACCGGAGCAAGAATTTCAGGATTTTCGACGACCAATCGTCCTTCTGACAGCATTTTCAAGTCATTGGCGATTACTTCGTCCTTGGCGCTGTTCTGGTGCCAAACCACATATGTTCTTTTCATGAGGTTCGCTATGCCTACCGCCATTTGCTTTCGCTTTTCGGCATCGTCTTCCAGCGAAGCATCCTTTATAATTCGTTCTATGGTTTTGCCATAATGTCCAAACCGAATTTTGCTCTGTGGATATTTCAGCCGTTTGGGTTTTTCCTGAAAAGTTTCGCGGGCAGGTTTTGGATAAGGTGAATCCACGTCGAGCTTGAAGTCGCTCATAATGTGGATGTGATCCCAAAGTTTGTGTCGAAAATCATCGACGTCACGAAGTAGTGGAAAAAGATTTCCCATGGTGCTTATGATCGCTTTGACGCAGCGGTTGCGCTCTTCACGATCTTCAATGGTGGTGGCGTGGTGAACCATGTTGTGGATACCGCGACCATATTCAGGTAAGATCAGGTCAGGTCGTTGACTGTTGTAAGATATTTTCATACGTATTAAAGGGTTCGATTTGATACCCGTGGATATGCTTAGTAAAATTTAAGTGGAGGTCACAAAGATTGAGATGAAATGACAATGCAGAATCAAGGGTTTGCTTCCTTTTGGTTTTGTCAAAAGTAAAGATAAATTATAAACCTTCCATTATACAGGAAATCCTTGGATTGGTCAAATCTCATTTTATTGATCAACGTGACATTTCTAATGTCCGGAAATTTCGTCAGCGTGTGATTTAGGCAATCACCTCCAGTTTGGCAAATTTCAACAACAACTGCTTTTGGCCCACAGAGGGAAAAAATACAGTTGCCTTTTCGTTCGGAGATTGTCCTTCCACATTGAGCACTTTTCCTTTGCCAAATTTCTCATGAGATACCTGCATACCTGCTGTAATGCTCCCTGATGAAATTTGATTTGCTCCTGTGCCTGCTGTGGATGTCTCCACTTTTTTAAGCGGGCGTCTGCCTGGAAAAGAAGCCTGCCCTCCAGCTGACTCCTGATTTACCGTTTTGGTAGATGCCTGTAATCCTCTCCCACCGAAGCTTCCCCAATTATTTCCACCGAAACTGATGTTTCGTTCTTCATAACCGTTTTCCTTTAAGCCAGGCATATCGAGATATTCGGGGCTCACTTCTTCAATGAAGCGACTCGGTTCACAATGGTTCAAATTACCATATTTATACCGGCTTATGGCATACGTAAGCGTCGCCCGTTTTTCCGCCCGGGTAAGTGCTACATAAAACAACCTGCGCTCTTCTTCCAAATCACTGCGATCTCCCAGAGAGAGTTGAGATGGGAAAAGATTTTCTTCCATACCAACTATATATACATAGGGAAATTCGAGGCCTTTGGATGCATGGATGGTCATCAGACTTACCTTGTCGTTGTCCCCATCATCCTGATCGGCGTCTGTAAGCAGCGCAACATCCACAAGAAAATCACCGAGCTTTGGCTTTTCACCTTCAATCCCTGAGGCTTCACTTTCTGAAAATTCTTTAACACCATTTAAAAGTTCCTGGACGTTTTCAAATCTGCTGAGTCCTTCCGGAGATTTATCAGCATATAAATCGCGAAGCAGACCAGAAGATTTGGCAATGTGGTCGGCCAGAGAAAATGCGTCTGTTTTTTCGAGTTGCGCCGAAAAGCTTTGAATCATTGTTGCAAATTCATCCACTTTCTTTTTCGCCCCGGAATTGACATCCAGCTGAGAAAGATACGTTGTCAATACTTCCCACAGGCTAATGTCCCGTGCGGATGCCATGACAGTGATTTTTTCTAAAGTAGTTTTTCCAATTCCCCGTGCAGGGTAGTTGATGATGCGCTTGAGCGATTCCTCATCATTGGGATTGGCAGAAAGCCGGAAATAGGCGAGTAGGTCCTTTATTTCTTTTCGTTGGTAAAAAGACATACCACCATAAATGCGATAGGGTATATTTCTTTTTCTAAGCGCCTCTTCCATAGCCCGGCTCTGAGAGTTTGTGCGGTACAGAATGGAAAAATCCTTGTGTTTCAGTTGGTTTGTTGATCTTGTTTGAAATATATCGCCTGCCACGAACATTCCTTCATCATTGTCAGAAAGCGATCTGCTTACGCGAATGAGTTCTCCCTCATCATTGGCTGTCCAAACAAGCTTTTCAATCTGATCTTTGTTCTTTTTTATAATGCTGTTTGCGGCTGCGACTATCACTTTGGTGGAGCGATAGTTTTGTTCGAGTTTGAAAAGTTTAAAATCAGGATAGTCCTTTTTGAAATTCAGGATGTTCTGAATATTCGCTCCGCGAAATCCATATATACTTTGTGCATCGTCGCCTACCACACAGAGATTTTCATTCAGTGCCGCCAGTTTTTTGACGATTAGGTACTGACTGAAATTGGTATCCTGATACTCATCAACCAGGAGGTATTTGAATTTGTGCTGATATTTATGAAGGACCTCTGGAAAATCGCGAAGCAAGACGTTCGTTTTATAAAGCAGGTCATCAAAGTCCATCGCCGAGGCTTTGAACAGACGTTTGTTGTACTCGGCATATATTTCTACCACTTTCGCACGTCCACTGGACTCATCGTCCGCCATAATTTCTGCATTTGCGGAATAGGCCTTTGGCGAAATCAGATTGTTTTTGGCACCGGAAATTCGACTTTGCACAAAACCGGGTTTGTACATTTTCTCATCGAGCCCCATTTCTTTTAAAATGGCCTTGATTAAGCTTTTGCTATCAGCAGAGTCGTAAATGGAAAAGTTAGACGGATAATTGAGTTTTTCGGATTCTATCCGGAGGATTCTGGCAAAAATGCTGTGGAATGTTCCCATCCAGATATTGCGTGCCTCGGTGCCCTGAACGATACGGGCTATACGCTCTTTCATCTCTCTGGCGGCTTTATTGGTAAAGGTTAGTGAGAGAATGTTGAAGGGATCGACTCCCTTTCCGATCAGATGGGCAATGCGATATGTTAAGACCCTTGTTTTTCCAGAACCTGCTCCCGCTATCACCATGCAGGGACCTTCGGTGTTTACAACAGCTTCGCGCTGCGCCGCATTCAGTTGATCTAAATAATCCATTGTCCAAAATTACAATTTCCCTTCAGGGGAAGTAGAATTATGTTGATCAAATCGCCTCGGTGATTAAAATTTTACCTCATATCCTATGTTCATTCTGAAATTTACATCACCGGAGAAAAACCCAAAAAAAAATGCCGGAACAAGTTTTTCGACCTGTTCCAGCAATTTCCAAATTGATAAGAAAATCCTTTAACGAACCTTCTATCTCTGAATTAATCTTTGTATTGACCAGTTACAGTGATGGTAGTTCCACCAGTAGGAGTTGTAACTGTACCATTTTGGACGTTGATCAAGTAGTTGTTCTCAAGGTACGTTACTGCCAATACATCATCATAAGTGCCTGAAGCTTGTGAAGACACCTCAGTGTATTGGGTAATAGCTGTAGCTCCATCAATGGCTGTTTGCAATTCTTGGTGTGTTGCGATATTGTCCCAGTCTGAAGCAGGCAGTGAATACATCATTGCGCCATCAACAGCAATAATGGCATTGGTGGATGTATTGGTTACCCATTCCAAACCAAATTGTGACAAACCCGTTCCGGGTGCTCCCGCTACACGCTGCCATGTGAAGTTCATTGGATCAGACAATACCTGCGTGCCGGCAACGACTGAAACATCAAACGTACGCGATGCGCTGTTTCCAAGTTCATCCGTTACCGTAAATGTATAAGATGTTACACCGATATTTGGTCCGGCATTGAATTCCAAAGTATCAATATAAAGTTCATCATTTGAACTTGATACAGAATAAGGAAAGGTCAAACCTTGCTCACTGGCAGGAATGGGATTAACGATATTTGTACCATTTAGGGTAACCGAAAAAGTTTGAAGATCAGAATCTCCTTTGCGGGCATCCCATATATATTGCAATGTAGCTCCCTGAGCAACTGTAACGTCACCACTTGTAGATCCCGATATATTTTCTGTTACATCCAGTCGTGGTCCAACGGCGTCAGCTTCTTCATCTTCTGAACATGAAGTTGTGAACATGATGGCTGCACAGGCAATTCCAAGGGTAAATAACTTTCTTTTTTTCATCTTTGAACTTTTATAATTGTTTTGGGTGTCCGGGATTTATGTCCGGCAACATACTTTTACAAAAATTCGGCCTTGTTAAACCAAGGTTAATTAAATGGCGGACTAAACAGGCCAATTGCCTTGTAATGTGAGGAGTCACGCAAATTAAAAAGCCCATCAAATTTTGATAAATTGATTAGAAGTGCGGTATATGCTCCTCACAGTGTAGAAGTATTACCAGTTCTCACCACTTTATTTATCGTGCAAAACCTTAGTTTAAGAGTGGCCAATTATATAGGTCATATTATATAGGACATATCAAATGACGTTTGCGAACTTTTTGAATGTGGTTGCTTGATCGTTTTAATGTGCAAGCATTCTTGTTGTGATATCAATCAGCCCAATCCCCCCGCAGTCAATAGAAAATTGATGAAATTATTTGAAAACCAATGTTGGATTGTTCAGTTATTCTTGTACATTTGCACCCCCAATTTAGCCATCTGGGGTTTATTTATCGCGCGAAAAATCTGATTAAGAGCAACTTTAAATTATGCCAACTATACAGCAACTAGTACGCAAGGGAAGAATCGCAATTGTGAAGTCGAGTAAATCGGCGGCCCTCGCATCTTGTCCTCAACGCCGCGGAGTTTGTGTGCGTGTTTACACCACCACTCCAAAGAAACCAAACTCAGCAATGCGGAAAGTAGCGCGTGTGAGGTTGACCAATGGAAAAGAGGTCAATGCCTACATCGGTGGTGAAGGTCACAATCTTCAGGAGCACAGCATTGTGCTTGTGCGTGGAGGAAGGGTGAAAGATTTGCCTGGAGTAAGATATCACATTGTGCGCGGAGCGCTTGACACTGCTGGTGTTGGTGGCCGTACACAGCGACGATCAAAATACGGCACTAAAAGGCCTAAACAAAAATAATCGGAAGGTTTATAAGTCATGAGAAGAAAGACCGCCAAAAAACGCATCATCTTGCCAGATCCAAAGTTCAACGAGGTTTTGGTGACGAAGTTTGTAAACAACATGATGCTTCAGGGAAAGAAAAATGTTGCTTACAACATTTTTTATGATGCCATCGAAATGGTTGATGCCAAATCAGAAGAAGCTGGTTTGGAAGTTTGGAAAAAAGCATTGAACAATATTACGCCAGCGGTAGAAGTCCGAAGCCGTCGTGTTGGTGGTGCCACATTCCAAATTCCGCAGCCTGTGCGCGAAAACAGAAAAGCAGCCATGGCTATGCAATGGTTGATTGGTTATTCGCGAAAGCGCAATGAAAAAACCATGAGCCAGCGCTTGGCTGCTGAGATTATCGCTGCCGCGAAAGAAGAAGGTGCTGCTTTCAAAAAGAAAGAAGATACCCACCGCATGGCAGAAGCAAACAGAGCCTTTTCTCATTTTAGATTCTAGAAAAGCGACAACACAACAGCTATGGCCAAGAGAGATTTAAGATACACAAGAAATATAGGTATAGCCGCGCATATTGATGCGGGCAAAACCACAACCACCGAGCGTATTCTTTATTACGGTGGTGTCAGCCACAAAATTGGAGAGGTTCACGACGGTGCAGCAACCATGGACTGGATGGAGCAGGAACAGGAGCGGGGCATTACCATTACTTCTGCTGCGACTACGCTCGACTGGACTTACCGGAACCAGAAGTACCATGTAAATATTATTGACACACCAGGTCACGTTGACTTTACGGTGGAAGTGAATCGTTCACTTCGCGTTCTCGACGGGTTGGTATTTCTTTTCAGTGCTGTAGACGGTGTTGAGCCGCAATCAGAAACAAACTGGCGTTTGGCCAACAATTACAATGTACCGAGAATTGGTTTCGTCAACAAAATGGACCGTTCCGGAGCAGACTTTTTAAATGTTTGCAAGCAGGTAAAAGAAATGCTGGGCAGCACCGCCATTCCACTACAAATCCCTATTGGTTCTGAAGACAATTTTAAAGGTGTAGTTGACTTGATCAACTTCCGTGGAATTGTTTGGAATGAAGACGATTTGGGAATGACTTTTCAGGAAGTTGATATTCCGGATGATGCCATGGAAGAGGCTCTTGAATACAGAGGAAAATTGCTTGAGGCTGTCGCCGAATTCAATGATACGTTGATGGAGAAATTTTTTGAGGATCCGGAGTCTTTGACTGAGCGTGAAATTCTCGATGCGCTTCGTGAAGCGACTATTTCTGGTAAAGTGGTCCCCATGATGTGTGGTTCCTCTTTCAAAAATAAAGGTGTTCAGTCTATGCTAGACATGGTTATGGAAATCCTTCCATCGCCTATGGATGTTGAGGCAATAATCGGTGTCAATCCAGATACGGGTAACGAAGAGCGCAGAAAACCAAGTGTTGACGAACCATTCGCTGCTTTGGCCTTCAAAATTGCCACTGACCCATTCGTAGGTCGGTTGTGTTTTACCCGCGCTTATTCAGGTGTTTTGGAGTCAGGTTCTTACGTTCTCAATGCCCGAACAGGTAAAAAAGAACGTATTTCCAGAATCTTCCAAATGCACGCCAACAAGCAGAATCAGATCGATCGTTTGATGGCCGGAGACATTGGAGCCCTTGTTGGATTTAAAGAAATTAAAACAGGAGATACACTCTGCGCTGAAAACCGTCCAATCGTTCTGGAGTCTATGGATTTCCCGGAACCAGTTATCGGTTTGGCCGTAGAGCCAAAAACGCAGGCAGATGTGGATAGATTGGGTATGGCTCTTGCCAAACTCGCTGAAGAAGATCCAACTTTTACCGTGAAAACCGATGAGGAATCAGGCCAAACCATCATTAGTGGTATGGGCGAGCTTCACTTGGATATCATTTGTGACCGACTGCGTCGCGAGTTTAAAGTGGAAGTAAATCAGGGAGCACCTCAGGTTACATATAAGGAAGCCATTACCGGCACTGTTGATCACCGCGAAGTTTACAAGAAACAAACGGGTGGTCGTGGTAAATTTGCCGATATCTCTATTAAGATTGAGCCAGGCGATCCTGAGAAACCAGGATTGATTTTCGAGAACGTCATCAAAGGCGGTAACATTCCACGTGAATTCGTTCCTGCTGTTGAAAAAGGATTCAAAGATTCCATGAAAAATGGAGTTCTCGCCGGTTTCCAGGTTGACAGTTTGAAAGTAACATTGGTTGACGGATCGTTTCACGCGGTCGATTCCGATCAGTTGTCATTCGAATTGGCGGCCAAAGTTGCCTACAGAACAGCGCTGCCAAAAGCGAAACCCGTACTTCTTGAGCCAATCATGAAAATTGAAGTATTGACCCCGGAAGAAAACATGGGGGATATCGTAGGTGACCTGAACCGTCGTCGTGGCCTCATTGAAGGTATGGGCGACCGCGCTGGTGCAAAAGTTATCAAAGGTAAAGTGCCCTTGTCAGAAATGTTCGGTTATGTGACGTCACTTCGAACAATGTCTTCAGGACGTGCTACTTCAACCATGGAATTTTCTCACTACGCAGAAGCGCCGAGAAATATCTCTGATGAGGTGATTGCAAAAGTCAAAGGAAAAAAAGTAGAAGCATAATAACCCCGCAGTATTCATAACGATGAGTCAGAAAATTCGCATAAAACTAAAGTCATACGATCACAACCTGGTTGACAAGTCAGCTGAGAAGATCGTAAAGACTGTGAAATCCACCGGTGCGGTGGTGAGTGGACCAATTCCATTGCCCACCCACAAACGAATTTACACCGTGTTGCGTTCACCGCACGTCAACAAGAAATCACGCGAGCAATTTGAGTTGTGCGCCTACAAGCGGCTACTCGATATTTACAGCTCATCATCGAAAACAGTAGATGCGCTCATGCGTCTCGAACTGCCAAGTGGTGTTGAAGTTGAGATTAAAGTTTGATAGTTTAAATTAAGAAAATGCCAGGATTAATAGGTAAAAAAATCGGAATGACCAGTACGTTCGACAGCGAGGGAAAAAACTTCGCTTGTACGATCATACAGGCTGGTCCTTGCGTTGTTACGCAAGTGAAGACCGGAGCAACGGATGGCTATGATGCCGTTCAGTTGGGCTTCGGCGAAAGGAAGGAGAAAAGTACTCCCGCTCCACTAAAAGGGCATTTCAAAAAAGCCAAAACCACACCGAAGCAGAAACTTGCCGAATTTTCGGGTTACAAGGACACTCTTAAGCTAGGTGACGAGGTGGGTGTGGATATTTTTTTCGAAGGTGAATTTATCGATGTAGTCGGTAAAACCAAAGGAAAAGGATTTCAAGGTGTTGTGAAACGTCATGGATTCGCTGGGGTTGGTCAATCCACCCACGGTCAGCACAACAGATTGCGGGCTCCAGGTTCAGTTGGTGCAGCCTCATATCCAGCCCGTGTCTTTAAAGGCATGCGCATGGCAGGGCAAATGGGAAATACTCAGATTACTTTGGAGAATATCCAGGTGATGAAGATAATTCCTGAGCAGTCCCTGCTGATTGTTAAAGGTTCTGTTCCCGGCCCAAAGGGTTCGTTCGTAATTTTAGAGAAAAACTGATGGAACTAGCAGTATTAAATATAGAGGGCAAAGAGACCAAAAAGGTTAAGCTCAACGAAGAGATTTTCGGGATCGTTCCAAATGATCACGCCATTTATCTCGACGTAAAACAGTACGGTGCAAACAACCGTCAAGGCACGCACAAAGCAAAAGAGCGGGCTGAGATCAAAGGCAGCACCAGGAAGATTAAAAAGCAGAAAGGTACTGGTGGAGCCCGCGCGGGAAGCATTAAGAATCCTTTGTTCAGAGGTGGTGGTCGTGTATTCGGTCCACGCCCGAGAGACTACAGCTTCAAGTTGAATAAAAAATTGAAAATTCTCGCGCGTAAGTCAGCTTTAAGCTACAAAGCGAAGGAGAATTTGATCACCGTAGTGGAGAATTTTTCCCTTGATGCGCCCAAAACGTCTGCTTATCTCAAGATAATGAATGCGTTAAAGGTTGCAGATCAAAAACCACTTTTCGTATTGGGAGAAGGCGATAATATGCTATCTTTGTCCTCCCGAAACTGCCAGGGGCATAAAGTAGTGTCAGCCAGTGACTTGTGCACCTATGACATCCTGCGACACAAGTCTTTAGTGATTTCTGAAGCTGCGTTGCCGGTAATAGAAAGCACATTAAACCGATTTAAACGATGAGCCAGATTATAATCAAACCGATCATCACAGAAAAGATGACGGCTGCATCAGAAGACCTGAGCCGCTTTGGTTTCATGGTAAAGTATGATGCGAATAAATTGGAAATCAAGCATGCCATTGAAAAACTGTACAGCGTGAAAGTTGAAAAAGTTTGGACCATGCGCTATGCCGGTAAATCCAAAAGCAAGTTTACCAAAAACGGTTTGATATCGGGAAGGTCCGGAGCTTTCAAAAAAGCGACAGTGTCGCTTGCTGAAGGTGAAACCATCGACTTATACAGCAATATTTAATACGACCAGCAATGGCAGTTAGAAAACTTCGTCCGACCACACCCGGACAACGACATAAAGTAGCGAATACGTTCTCTGAAATTACCACTTCAACTCCTGAGAAAAGTTTGTTGGCACCAGCACGCAAGTCTGGTGGACGGAATAACCAGGGTCGGATGACGATGCGATATATCGGTGGTGGACACAAAAAGAGATACCGGATTATCGACTTCAAACGTGATAAACATGGAATGGAAGCAACTGTAGAGACAGTTGAATACGATCCAAATCGAACAGCACGTATTGCTCTGGTGAAATACACGGATGGAGAAAAGCGGTACATTATCGCTCCTGAAGGTATCAAGGTAGGTCAAACAGTTCAAAGCGGCGAAGGAGTTGTTCCAAATGTTGGAAATGCACTTTTTCTGAGCGAAGTTCCTTTGGGAACAGTGATTCACAATATTGAAATGCGTCCAGGTCAGGGCGGAGTGCTGGCTCGCGGAGCTGGTGCACATGCCCAATTAAACGCACGTGACGGTAAATACGCCATTCTGAAAATGCCTTCAGGCGAAACCCGGATGATTCTGGTTACTTGTCTGGCTACTATTGGATCGGTATCCAACGGTGAGCACTTCCTGGAGCGTTCGGGTAAAGCTGGTCGTTCAAGATGGAAAGGTCGCCGACCACGTGTAAGGGGTGTTGTAATGAATCCGGTCGATCACCCAATGGGTGGTGGAGAAGGTAAGAACTCCGGTGGACATCCACGTTCACGTAAAGGAATTCCAGCCAAAGGTTTCAAAACACGTAATAAGAAAAAAGCGTCCAACAAACATATCCTTGAACGCAAAAAGAAATAATTGAGTCATGAGTAGATCCCTCAAAAAACCACCTTTCGTTCACTACAAGCTTCAGGCCCGTGTTGAAGACGCGCAGTCGACAGGAAAAAAATCAGTTATCAAAACATGGTCGCGTGCGAGTACAATCACGCCAGACTTTGTAGGTATGACAATCGCAGTGCACAACGGAAATAAATTTATTCCGGTGTATGTTACCGAAAATATGGTAGGTCACAAGTTGGGAGAATTTTCTCCGACACGAACCTTCCGCGGTCACGCCGGAAACAGAAAAGATAAAAAACGCTAAACGCCCCTGAGGCCCGATAAAATAGATACCAATGGGTTCGAGAAAAAAAATAGCGGCAGACGCTAGAAAAGAAGCGCGAAAAACGCTTGCAATTGCGAAGTTGAACAATGTTCCTACATCGCCTAGAAAAATGCGTCTTGTAGCTGATGTAATTCGCGGCGAAAGCGCGTTGAAGGCTCTGAACATGTTGAAGTTCATGCCGCAGGATGCCGCACGCCGACTTGAGAAACTTGTGCTTTCTGCCGTTGCCAACTGGCAAACGAAAAACGAGGGCAAGGATGCAGACACGGAAGGCGTCATTGTAAAAGAAATTCACGTGGATAGTGCGCGTATGTTAAAGAGACTCAGACCTGCTCCGCAGGGCCGTGCTCACCGCATTCGCAAAAGATCAAATCACGTAACAATCATTTTAGACAGCGTAAAATAATATGGGACAAAAGACCAATCCAATAGGCAACAGACTTGGCTTCATCCGCGGATGGGATTCAAACTGGTTCGGCGGTAATCACTATGCCGACAAACTTGTGGAAGACGATAAAATTCGGCAATATCTGAAAGTGCGTCTGAATAAGGCAAGTGTTTCAACCATCATTATTGAGCGCACGCTGAAGTTGGTAACGGTCACCATCAAAACCGCACGTCCTGGAGTAATCATAGGCCGTCAGGGTTCTGAAGTGGACAAACTGAAAGAAGAGATCAAAAAATTGACTGGCAAAGATGTTCAAATCAATATTTTTGAAATCAAACGTCCGGAGTTGGATGCCCGATTGGTTGCTGATAGCATTGCACGCCAGATTGAAGGACGTATCTCTTTCCGTCGCGCCATTAAAATGTCCATCGCATCGACCATGAGAATGGGAGCAGAAGGAATCAAGGTTCAGGTTTCAGGCCGATTGAATGGCGCTGAGATGGCCCGTTCAGAAGGATATAAAGAAGGCCGCACACCGCTCCATACTTTCCGTGCTGATATCGATTACGCTTTGTCTGAAGCGCATACGAAAATGGGAAGAATGGGCGTAAAAGTTTGGATTTGCAAAGGTGAAGTTTACGGTAAACGCGACCTCTCTCCGAATATCGAAACCGGAAAAACCCAGGCTGCTGGTCCAAAGACTGGTGGCGGTGATCGTCAGGCTCCTAGAAAACCGCGCGGCGGTGGTTCTGGTGCCGGTAGAGGAGCCAAAAGATAATTTTTAGAACGAGAATAATTTTAAACAGCAATGTTACAGCCTAAAAGAACGAAGTTCAGAAAGATGATGACCGGCCGCATGAAGGGTAATGCTACCCGCGGTGCAACCATCGCTTTCGGATCTTTCGGAATAAAATCAGTTGAAGAGGCCTTTATCACTTCACGTCAGATAGAAGCTGCACGTATTGCGGTAACCCGCTTTATGAAGAGAGAAGGTAAAGTTTGGATCAGAATTTTTCCAGACAAGCCAATTACCGCCAAACCAGCTGAAGTTCGGATGGGTAAAGGTAAAGGAGCTCCAAGCCATTGGGTTGCCGTGGTGCGACCAGGACGGATGTTGTTTGAAGCTGATGGCGTACCGATTGAAGTAGCCCGCGAAGCTTTGCGACTGGCAGCTCAGAAATTACCGGTGAAAACAAAATTTATCGTGCGTAGAGATTACGCAGAATAGTAACACCTATGAAGGCAAAAGAAATAGCAGATCTCACCACTCCCGAAGTAAAGGAGAAGATTGAAATTGAATTGGAAAACTTTAACAAGTTGCGGTTAAATCATGCAGTGGCATCATTGGAAAATCCGGTTCAGCTGCGATTGAAGCGCAAAATCATTGCCCGTTTGTACACCGAATTGGGTAAACGCAACAGAGCGGAGGTTTCCAAATAACAAGTTTAAGCCATGTCTGAAGAAAGAAATTTAAGAAAACAACGCACCGGAGTCGTTTCCAGTAACAAAATGACAAAGTCAATCACTGTTGTCGTTGAGCGGAAAGTAAAACATCCACTCTATGGTAAGTTCATCAAATCGACGAGCAAATTTATTGCCCACGATGAGAACAACGATTGTAATATCGGAGATACTGTACGCATTATGGAAACGCGCAAGTTGAGTAAACTCAAAAACTGGCGCCTGGTCGAGATCCTTGAACGAGCTAAATAATATTAAGTAATGATACAGCAGGAAAGCAGGCTAAAAGTTGCCGACAACAGTGGTGCAAAAGAGGTGCTTTGCATCCGTGTACTTGGAGGTACAAAGCGCCGCTACGCTTCCATCGGAGATAAAATCGTTGTGTCCGTAAAGGATGCGATGCCTTCGGGAAACATCAAAAAAGGAGTGGTTTCAAAAGCCGTTGTTGTTCGCGTCCGGAAAGAGGTACGTCGTCAGGATGGTTCTTATATCCGCTTTGACGATAACGCAGTGGTGTTGTTAAACAATGCTGGCGAAATGCGGGGAACCAGGATTTTTGGTCCGGTAGCCCGCGAGTTGCGCGACAAGCAATTTATGAAAATTGTATCCCTCGCCCCCGAAGTACTTTAATGCTGCAAAGCCACAGAAAATGAAAATTCACATCAAAAAAGACGACACTGTCCAGGTAATAAGCGGAGAAGCCAAAGGCGAGACCGGAAAAGTACTTTCTGTTGATCGTACTAAATACCGGGCAATAGTTGAAGGGGTGAAGGTTGTTTCAAAGCACACCAAACCCAATGCTGCCAATCCACAGGGAGGTATCGTTAAAAAAGAAGCACCAATCCACATCAGTAACTTGCTGCTGGTAGATCCTAAATCAGGAAAAGGTGAAAGAATCGGTCACAAGCAAAATACCGATGGCAAGTCGGTAAGATATTTTAAGAAATCTGGTCAGGAGGTTTAAGTTATGTATACGCCTAGGTTAAAAACAAAGTATAAAGAAGAAGTCATACCGGCACTCGCCAAAGAGTTCGGATATAAATCTTCTATGGAAATTCCGAGATTGGAAAAAATCTGCATCAACCAGGGAGTTGGTGATGCCGTGGCCGACAAAAAACTTGTCGATCAGGCTGTTACAGAAATGACCTCAATCGCGGGCCAAAAAGCCATTCCTACATATTCGAAGAAGGATATTTCGAACTTCAAACTTCGAAAAGGAATGCCTATTGGTGCCAGGGTTACCCTGCGCGGAGACCGCATGTACGAATTCCTTGACCGCCTTATTTCAGTGGCATTGCCACGAACCAGGGATTTTCGCGGAGTGAAAGCAAGTGGTTTTGATGGACGGGGAAATTTCACCATGGGTGTGAAAGAGCAAATCATTTTTCCGGAGATCAATATTGAAAAAATTAACAACATCAATGGGATGGATATCACTTTCGTAACCAATGCCAACAGCGATGAAGAAGCGCAGGCATTGTTGAAAGAATTTGGATTTCCTTTCACCAAGAAATAAGTAGACAAAATGGCAAAAGAATCAATGAAAGCCCGTCAGCGAAAACGCATCAAGATGCATGCAAAATATGCTGACAAACGCGCCGCTTTGAAAGCTGCAGGAGATTGGGAAGGTTTGCAAAAACTCCCGAAGAATTCATCGAAAGTGCGTTTGCACAACCGATGTCTCTTAACTGGAAGACCGCGCGGATACATGCGTCAATTTGGTATCTCTCGTGTTACCTTTCGTGAAATGGCTCTGGATGGAAAAATTCCAGGCGTGAAAAAGGCCAGTTGGTAATAACAGGATAAAGAAAAGACTATGTACTCCGATCCAATTTCAGATTATTTAACCCGCGTGCGAAATGCCATCATGGCTAGAAAACGCATCGTGGAAATTCCCGCCTCCAATATCAAAAAAGAAATCACAAAGATTTTGATGGAAAAAGGATATATCCTCAATTACAAATTTGAGGAAAATGATGTTCAGGGAAGTATTAAAATTGCCCTGAAATATCATCCGGTGACCAAAATCTCTGCGATCAAAAAGCTCGAAAGAGCTTCGAGCCCAGGTTTGCGGTACTACCGTGGCGCAAAAGAAATGCCAAGGGTATTGAATGGTTTGGGTGTATCAATTGTTTCGACTTCACAAGGTCTGATGACGGATAAAGAGGCCCGGGTCAAAAATGTAGGTGGAGAAGTGATCTGCTACGTTTACTAATTAAGTTAACAAGAAAGAAATGTCACGAATAGGAAAAAATCCGGTTGCAATACCAAGTGGTGTCACCATTACAGTGGATGACGCGGTGGTAACTGTAAAAGGTAAAAGAGGAGAACTTACCCAAAAAATTCACCCAAACGTTGTTTGTGTTGTGGAAGATGGGCAGTTGACCCTTAAACGCACGAATGAGGATAAAATGTCTAAATCAATGCATGGTCTTTACCGCTCATTGATTAATAACATGGTAATTGGTGTCAGCACTGGTTTTGTTATTAAACAGGAGTTGGTAGGAGTAGGTTACCGGGCCAAAACGACCGGACAGCTCCTGGAGCTTTCTTTGGGTTATTCGCATCCGATTATTCTCGAGCTGCCTTCTGAAGTGAAGGTGATTGCAGAACAGGCCAAAGGTCAAAACCCCATTATTACAATGGAATCGCATGACAAGCAGTTGATCGGTCAGGTAGCGGCTAAAATCCGTTCTTTCAGAAAGCCTGAGCCTTACAAAGGAAAAGGTATCAAGTTTGTCGGTGAACAATTAAGAAGAAAAGCTGGTAAATCAGCAGGTAAATAATAGCCATCATGGGACAAAATAAACTCGAAAGAAGGGCCAGGATTAAACGAAGCATCCGGAAAAACATTTCCGGTTCGGCTGAGCGACCACGTCTTTCTGTGTACAGAAGCAATACGCAACTCTATGCGCAAATTATAGACGATGTATCAGGAAAAACATTGGCATCTTCAGGTTCTCTCAAGGTAGAGGGTGCTCAAAAAATTGCCAAAGTAGAGCAGGCCAAAATGGTTGGTAAGGCCCTTGCTGAAAAAGCAAAGGAGGCTGGTATTACGGAAGTCGTATTCGACCGCAATGGCTATCTGTATCACGGTCGGGTAAAATCATTTGCTGAATCAGCACGCGAAGGCGGACTTAAATTTTAATTATCATGTCAAAAGCAAATATAAAACGCGTTAAGTCCAGCGATATCGAATTGAAGGACAAGCTTGTGGCGATCAACCGTGTTACGAAAGTTACCAAAGGTGGACGTACATTCAGTTTTTCTGCCATTGTCGTTGTTGGAAATGAGAATGGTGTAGTCGGTCACGGATTGGGTAAAGCCAAAGAGGTCACCAGCGCCATTGCGAAGGGTATCGATGATGCCAAAAAGAATTTGATGAAAGTTCCAATTGTGAATGGATCTGTACCACATAGTCAATATGGTAAATATTCAGGAGCCAAGGTTTTGTTGAAACCAGCTTCAAATGGTACCGGTGTTATTGCCGGTGGTGCGATGCGAGCTGTCTTGGAGAGTGTTGGTATTAAGGATGTTCTTGCGAAATCGCAAGGCTCTTCAAATCCGCACAACGTTGTAAAAGCAACACTTGACGCGCTTACACAATTGCGCGATGCGCGAACTGTGGCCCAGCAACGTGGAATTAAAATGAGCCGTGTTTTTAACGGATAAATTTAAAAGACGGATAAGTCATGGCAAAGCAAATTATTGTAACGCAAATTAAAAGTGCGATCAAAAAACCAAAGATTCAAAAGGCGACTCTTGTAGCCCTTGGTTGTAAAAAATTGAATCGACCCGTTGAGAAAACTGCGACACCACAAGTGTTGGGTATGATCAACAAAGTAAAACACCTTCTCAAAGTAGAAGATAAGTAAGCCTTAATCAGCTAAAAGCATTAGAAATGGATTTGAGTAATCTGAAGCCCGCAAAAGGCTCAACAAAAACGAAAAAAAGACTTGGACGTGGTGAAGGTTCAGGTTTTGGCGATACTGCCGGACGAGGTCACAAAGGTGCTAAGTCGCGAAGCGGTTACAGCAGCAAACGTGGATTTGAGGGAGGGCAAATGCCACTCCAGCGACGTGTTCCAAAGTTTGGATTTGTAAGCCCCAATCGCGTGGAGTACAAAGGAATCAACCTGGATGTAATTCAGCGCCTGCACGACGACAATAAGATTGAAGCATTCACCCACGAGGTATTTGTAAACAATGGTCTCTGCTCCAAAAAAGAACTTGTTAAAATTTTGGGTCGTGGAGATCTGAGCGCAAAAGTGCAAATTACTGCCCATGCATTCTCTGCCACTGCCAAGACTGCTATTGAAGCAAAAGGTGGCGAAGCCAACGTACTTTAACTGAATTGACCAGAATCCGGCATGAAGAATTTTATTCAAACCATTAAGAATATTTGGAGCATTGAAGAACTCCGTGGACGTATCCTTACCACGCTTGCCTTGCTTCTCGTATTTCGTATAGGATCATACATTGTACTCCCTGGCATAGATGCTGCAGCGCTTGCTCTGGCAAATGAAGGGGGAGGAGGTCTTGCTGGATTGTTGGATCTGTTTACTGGTGGTGCCTTCAACAGAGCATCTATTTTCAGTTTGGGAATCATGCCGTATATCTCTGCATCGATTATCATGCAGCTGATGGGCATCGCGGTTCCGACCATCCAAAAAATGCAAAAGGATGGGGAGAGTGGGCGCAAGAAAATTAATCAATACACCCGTTTTCTGACCATTGTGATCACCTGTTTTCAGGCACCTGGATATATCGCAGCTTCTGTTCCTGCGGAAGCTCGGTTGGACGATTCAGTTTTTTGGTGGACTTCTACTATCATCATTCTTACCACCGGTACTTTGTTTGTTATGTGGTTGGGTGAGCGAATAACCGACCGCGGTATTGGAAATGGAATTTCGTTGTTGATCATGATCGGAATCATTGCCGGTTTGCCTGGCGCATTTTTCCAGGAAGTGTTGGCAGCCACCGGACCGGAAGGAAATGGACTTGTAATGCTTTTGATCGAACTTGTAGCACTCCTTGTGGTGATAGCTGCGACGGTCGCCCTGGTTCAGGCTGTGCGCAGGGTGCCTCTGCAATTTGCCAAACAGCAGGTTGGAAACCGGGCGCAATCTTCAGGTGGTGCCAGACAGTACATTCCTCTGAAAGTCAATAGTGCCGGTGTAATGCCAATCATCTTTGCACAGGCGATTATGTTTGTACCACTTTATATTGCACAATATTCTGGTTCAGAGTCTGGTTTTATCGTAGAATTGGCTAACTTTGCCGGCTTTTGGTACAACCTGTTATTCTTTATCATGGTTATTGCCTTTACATATTTTTACACTGCTATTACGGTAAATCCCAATCAGATGGCAGATGATTTGAAGCGCAACGGTGGCTTTGTTCCTGGCGTAAAGCCAGGAAAATCTACAGCAGATTTCCTTGACAATGTTCTCTCGCGTATCACTTTACCTGGGGCAATATTTCTAGGATTTATTGCAATCCTTCCCGTATTTGCTATGCAAGCGGGAGTGAAACAGGCTTTCTCAATCTATTTTGGTGGAACTTCTCTGCTTATTATGGTAGGTGTCATACTGGATACGCTCCAACAGATTGAGAGTTATTTACTAATGCGTCATTACGATGGGTTGATGAAAACCGGCAGGATTGCTGGAAGAGCATCAACTTTTGGAATGGCTGGTTAAGACAAAAGAGTAAAAGATTATATGGCGAAACAGGCCTCGATTGAACAAGATGGCGTAATTGTAGAAGCATTGTCCAATGCCATGTTCAAGGTTGAACTTGAAAATGGTCACGTGATCACAGCGCATATCTCAGGAAAAATGAGAATGCACTATATCAAAATTCTACCAGGCGATAAAGTGAAAATCGAGATGTCACCATACGATCTGACCAAAGGAAGAATCACATTCAGATACAAATAATCGGTAACGATGAAAACGAAGGCAAGCATTAAAAAGCGTTCAGCAGAATGCAAAATCGTACGACGCAAAGGGCGATTGTATGTAATTAACAAGAAAAACCCCAAGTTCAAGCAACGTCAAGGATAAAAAGAATTTATTATGGCTAGGATAGCAGGTATAGATTTACCAAAAAATAAACGTGGCGTCATCGGGTTGACTTATATCTTCGGTATAGGCAATTCCCGTGCTTCTCAAATTTTGGCGAAAGCCAACGTGAGTGAAGATACCAAAGTACAGGATTGGAATGACGATGAACTCGCGCAGATCCGAACGACATTGAACGAAACTTTCAAAGTGGAAGGTGCGCTCAGAAGCGAAATCCAAACGAACATCAAACGCCTCATGGATATTGGATGTTACAGAGGTGTGCGTCACCGTACTGGCCTGCCATTGCGCGGTCAGCGAACAAAAAACAATTCGCGCACACGAAAAGGAAAACGTAAAACTGTTGCCAATAAGAAAAAGGCTACTAAATAATTGATAAACGATTAGAATAAAATTGTCATCATGGCCAAAACGAACACCAAAACGAGCACCAAGACGAACACAAAGAAAAAACGGAATGTAAAGGTGGATGCTGCCGGAGAAGCGCATATTCAAGCTTCTTTTAACAACATTATCATCTCTCTGACCAATGCAAGCGGACAAGTAATTAGCTGGTCATCGGCTGGTAAACAGGGTTTCCGTGGATCGAAGAAAAATACACCTTACGCCGCTCAGGTAGCCGCTGAAGATTGTGCCAAGGTTGCCCACGAGGCAGGTTTGCGCAAAGTAAAAGTCTATGTGAAAGGTCCGGGTTCGGGACGTGAGTCTGCCATCCGTTCACTCCACAATTCGGGAATTGAGGTTACTGAAATAGTCGATGTAACGCCAATGCCACACAATGGCTGTCGCCCACCAAAGAGAAGAAGAGTTTAACAACACCCGTCCCTCACGGACAAAATCACAATTAGCATATGGCACGATATACAGGCCCCAAATCAAAAATAGCACGACGTTTCAGAGAACCGATTTTCGGTCCTGACAAAGCTCTTGAGCGTAAAAACTACGGTCCGGGAATGCATGGTCCAAACAAACGCCGGGGCAAGCAGTCTGAATATGCCGTGCAGCTCGCTGAAAAACAAAAAGCGAAATATACTTACGGTATCCTGGAGCGTCAGTTTGAAAAAATGTTTGACAAAGCTTCACGCAAAATTGGTATTACAGGTGAACTCCTTTTGCAATTTTGTGAAGCGCGTCTTGACAATGTGGTATACCGTATGGGACTTGCTCCAACACGAAGTGCTGCACGTCAATTGGTAGGTCACCGCCACATTACTGTAAACGGGGAAGTGGTAAATATCCCATCTTACTCTTTGCGTCCTGGTGAAAAAGTTGCCGTTCGTGAGCGTTCAAAATCGTTGGAGACCATTACAAATGCCCTTGCGTCAGGTTCATCTAAGAAGTCTGAATGGATTGACTTCGAAAGGAACAGTATGTCTGGCACCTACATCCAACACCCCACACGCGATCAGATCCCTGAAAACATCAAGGAACAGTTGATCGTTGAGCTTTACTCAAAATAATTAAACCCATTAAGGAAATCTCCATGGCCATATTAGAATTTCAAAAGCCGGACAAAGTCGTAATGATCGACTCGAACAACCACCAGGGAAAATTTGAATTTCGTCCCCTGGAGCCCGGTTACGGTATCACGATTGGAAATGCACTTCGTCGCATCCTCCTTTCATCTTTGGAAGGTTTTGCAATCACTTCCGTAAAAATAGAAGGTGTTGACCATGAATTTTCGGCCATCACCGGTGTAGTTGAAGACGTTACTGAGATCGTGTTGAATCTGAAACAAGTAAGATTGAAACGACAAATCGACAGCGCTGACAATGAGAAAGTAAATATTTCTCTGAGCGGTGTTGAGAAATTTACCGCCGGTGAGATTGGTAAGCATACTTCAGCTTTTCAGGTTCTAAATCCGGATCTCGTTATTTGCAACCTTGCTAAAAATACCAAACTTGATATCGAAATCAATATTGGGAAAGGGCGCGGGTACCGACCTTCAGAGGAAAATAAGATCACCAATGCACCCATTGGTACCATTTTCATCGACTCTATCTTTACGCCAATCCGCAAAGTCAATTACGTAATTGAAAACTTTCGGGTAGAGCAGAAGACGGATTATGAGAAACTGATCATGGACGTTACTACTGATGGCTCTATCACACCGAAGGATTCATTGCAGGAGGCAGCGAAAATTTTGATCCACCATTTCATGCTTTTTTCTGACGAGCGCATTACACTAGACAACGAGGAAAAAGCAGAAACTGAGGAATTTGATGAGACATCTTTGCATATGCGTCAGCTCCTAAAGACTAAACTAGTCGATATGGATCTTTCAGTCCGTGCTTTGAATTGTCTGAAAGCAGCGGATATTGATACCTTGGGAGATCTCGTTTCTTTCAATAAGAACGACCTGTTGAAGTTTCGAAATTTCGGCAAGAAATCTCTTACGGAGCTCGAAGATCTGATTGAATCAAAAGGTCTTTCATTTGGTATGAATGTGGCCAAATACAAACTGGATAAAGAATAATTTACGAATTGCTTAACTGAGAAGTGAAGTAATTCAATACCCATAATCATGAGACACGGAAATCGCAACAATTCATTAAGCCGCACAGCGAGTCACAGGAGTGCAATGTTGTCAAACATGGCTTGTTCGCTCATTGAACACAAGCGCATCAATACGACTTTGGCGAAAGCCAAAGTGCTTCGTAAATTTGTAGAACCTATTTTGACCAAATCGAAAACGGATTCCACACACTCACGTCGCCTGGTATTTAGCGAGCTTAAAAGCAAGGATGCGGTAAGCGAGCTTTTTCGCGATGTAGCTCCAAAAATCGCAAACCGCGAAGGCGGATATACGCGAATTATCAAATTGGGCAACCGATTGGGAGATGCCGCAGAAATGTGTATGATCGAATTGGTTGATTTCAATGAATTGTTATTGAATGACACCAAAACCAAAACGCGCAGAAGCCGACGAGGTGGAAAGAAAGGTGCGGGTGATGGTCAAAAAGTTGCTGCTGCGGAAACAAAAACAGCTGAAGAAGTGAAGGAAACTCCTCAGGCTGCTACTGCCGCACCGGAAGCTGAAAAGGCCGAAGCTGCGGACGATGAAACCAAAAATGAATCTGCGGAAGAAACCAAAGATGATAGCGACAAAAAAGAAGTTTAATCTTAAATTCAATTGATAATCGGGGATAATGCTTTAAGCGTTATCCCTTTTTTTTTGATCTTTACGCCCATGGAATATCACATTAAAAAACCTGCAATTTTACTCCTTGAAGATGGCACCGTTTTTCACGGCAAAGCTGCTGGAGCGATAGGAACGACTACCGGAGAAATTGCATTTAATACCGGAATGACTGGCTATCAAGAAATTTTTACCGATCCATCCTATTACGGCCAGATCATCGTGATGGCAGCCTCACACATTGGAAACTATGGTGTGCATGAATTTGAAGTCGAATCGGAATCGATCAAAATTGCGGGTCTGGTTTGTAAAAAATTCTCTGAAACCTTCAGTCGTCCCGGAGCGGACACATCTCTTCAGAAATATTTTGAACGGGACAATAAGGTAGGAATCTGCGATGTTGACACCAGGGCTTTAATTAGGCACATCCGAAATAAAGGCGCCATGAATGCCATCATCTCTTCCAGTCTTCTCGACCTGGATGTTCTAAAAGAACAACTTTCCCAAGTACCAAGCATGGATGGTTTGGAATTGTCCTCTAAAGTCACTTGTAGTGAAAGCTATACGTTTGGACGTTCTGATGGCAATTTTAAAGTTGCGGTGCTTGACCTGGGCGCAAAGAAGAACATTTTACGGATGCTCGCAGACCGGGGAATGTCACTTAAAGTTTTTCCAATGCATACCACGAAGGATGAGATGGAACAATGGGAACCAGATGGGTTCATGATCAGCAACGGACCAGGCGATCCCGCTGCAATGCAAGATACAGTTCAGCTTGTGGGGGAAATCATTGAAATAGGCAAGCCAGTATTCGGGATTTGCCTGGGTCACCAAATTATTGCGCTCAGCCAGGGATTAAAAACAAAAAAGATGTTCAATGGACACCGTGGCATTAATCATCCTGTGAAAAATCTTATGACCGGAAAGGGAGAAATTACATCTCAGAACCATGGTTTTGACGTGGATATCGCATCTGCAGAAAATAATTCAGAAATCGAAGTTACCCATGTGCACATGAACGATGGCGGCCTCGCCGGTTTCAGACTGAAAAATTATCCTGTTTTCGCTGTGCAATATCATCCCGAAGCATCACCGGGCCCGCACGATGCAAGATATTTATTTGATGATTTTGTCAAATTGTTGAAGAATGCCAAAACAGCTGTATCCATTTAAACCACATTATATATGAGTTTTATTAGTAGAATTGAAGCGCGCCAAATCCTTGATTCGAGAGGAAATCCGACAATTGAGGTGGATGTCATTACAGAAAACGGCCTTCTAGGAAGGGCGGCAGTTCCCTCTGGCGCATCCACTGGGGTGCATGAAGCCGTTGAATTGCGCGATGGTGACAAGGGTCGCTATTTGGGCAAAGGGGTGCAAAAAGCAGTTCACAACGTCAACGAAACATTAAACGGTGAGTTGGCTGGAGCTTCCGTTTTTGAGCAGAACATGATTGATCTTGCAATGATAGCCCTCGACGGATCTGACAATAAAAGTGTACTGGGTGCCAATGCCATCCTTGGAGTTTCTTTGGCTGTAGCCAAAGCAGCCGCTCAGGAATCAAATCAGCCACTTTACCGGTATGTTGGAGGCGTTAGCGCCCGGACATTGCCGATACCGATGATGAATATTATCAATGGAGGATCGCATGCCGATAACAATGTTGATGTGCAGGAATTCATGATCATGCCCATTGGGGCCAAAAGTTTTTCTGAAGGTCTGCGGATGGGGGTGGAAGTATTTCACCAACTCAAATCTGTCTTACAGAAAATGGGCATGTCAACCAATGTGGGTGATGAAGGAGGCTTTGCACCAAGCCTAAAGAGCAATGAAGATGCATTGCAGGTCATCATGCAGGCTATTGAAAAAGCCGGTTACAAACCAGGGAAGGATATATATATCGCCTTAGACGTAGCCGCATCAGAATTTTATAATTCTAAGGATAAAAAGTATCACCTTTCCTCTTCAGGCGACAAGTTGAATTCAGACGACATGATCTCCATGCTTGAAGGTTGGTCCAAAAAATATCCGATCGTAAGTATTGAAGATGCATTGGATGAAGACGATTGGACCGGATGGAAATCGCTTACGGAACGCCTTGGTAAAAAAATACAACTCGTTGGTGATGATCTTTTTGTCACAAATACGAAACGTTTGAAAAGAGGTATTGATAGCGGTACGGCCAATTCAATTTTGATCAAAGTGAATCAAATCGGAACGCTGACCGAAACCATTGAGGCTGTAGAAATGGCGAAAATGAATTCGTATACCTCCGTAATGAGCCACAGATCTGGTGAAACGGAGGATACCACCATTGCCGATTTGGCTGTTGCATTAAATACCGGTCAGATTAAAACCGGTAGTGCTTCGCGAAGTGACAGGATTGCAAAATACAACCAACTCTTGCGGATCGAAGAACAACTCGGAAAGAATGCATATTACCCGGGAGCGGAATTTAAATTCATGCCCTAGTTCCTGAAATAAAATGTAAATTTTCACGAAACCCTCTGACAAGAGGGTTTTGTTTTTAAAATTAATCGAGTTTCGTGTTTGTTGGATTGCTAATTTGTATTTTTGGGAGGGGAAAGTTGGGGACTCTTTGTATAGAGTGAAATCCCTTCTGTTTCTTCTATAAATGATAGTATTCCTATGAAGCCTTCCACGGAACTTTTTGAACTCGTGAAATCACTTTCAAAATCTGAAAAAAGATTTTTCAAGCTTTCTTCTTCCCTTCAACAGGGTGAAAAAAATTACTTGAAAATCTTCGACGCGCTGGATAAGCAGCTGACCTATGACGAGGAAGCGATAAAGAAACAGTTTGAAGAAGAGACGTTCATCAAACATTTTCCTTCAGAAAAAAATCATCTTTACAGACTTATTTTGAAAAGTCTGCGTGCATATCATGCAGACAATTCAATCAGTAGCATCCTTAAACAGGAGCTGAAGAATATAGAAATTCTCTATAAGAAGGCATTATACAAAGAATGTAATAAGTTTCTCTCGCGCGCCAAGCGCATAGCTCAGGAATACGAGAAATTCTATTATCTGTTCGAATTATTGAGTTGGGAAAAATTGCTTTTAGAAGAATCGTACGAAGCTGGTGAATTTGGAAAGGATCTGGATGCCCTCATTCAGGAGGAGCAGGAAGTGATTGAGAAATTACGTAACCTGGCCGCTTACCATGTTTTGTACTCCAAAATAAACTATGTTTTTCGCAGCGGGGGATACGTACGCAGCGATGCTGACAGGGCATTGGTAGAAGAAATATCCCATCATCCCCTGATTATTGGGCGCAATACAGCCCTGAGTTTTCGGGCAGCTACAATTTGTTACTACATCCAGGGATTTTGCGCTACAGCCAAAGTTGACAAACAAACGGCGCTGGTAAATTTTCAAAAAGTGCGACAAATTTTAGATGCCAACCAATTAATTCGTAAGGATTTGTCCAAAAGATACATGCGAACCCTGAGTAGCATCATGTCTTTGCAGATTGATTTGGGTCACCTGGATGATGCCCAACTTCTTATTCAAACGATGCGCAATTTTACCAAAAAAGAATCATTTGATACGGAGGATATCCTTTCCATGACCTTTCGCGAAACCTATCTGGGCGAACTACGCATTTATGAAAAGCGCGGAGATTACAGAGACGCCTTGTCAATCGTTGGAGAGTTAATCCAGCAATTGGAGGACCCAATGTCCAGATTAAACAAGGAATATGAGCTTCACTTTTTGAACAGTATCGCTTCGATTTATTTTGGAGCTGGAATGTATAAGGAGTCACTTCAGTGGCTTAATAGGGTGCTGAATGACAACGAACCCAATCTGCGTCAGGATATTTACAGCTATGCACGTTTATTCAATTTGGTGGTTCATTATGAACTTGGAAATTATGACTTGCTTGAATACATCATCAAATCCACATTTAGATATTTGAGCAAGCGACACAGGGATCATCAAACGGAGGTCACCATCCTCAACAATATGAAAAAGCTGGCCCGAAATGCCAGGGAAGGCTCAGAGCACCAAATCTTTCTCGAATTTAAGATGGAACTGGGTCAATGTCTGAATACAGAATCAGACCAGATTATTTTAGATTACTTTAATTATCCGGTTTGGATTCAAAGTAAACTGAATGAAGTAAGCTTTGATAAGGCGATGAAGCAACATTTTCAGCAGTTGCTGGTAAAGGCATAAAAAAAACGGCTGTCTTTTGAACAGCCGTTTCTTTTTCTAAAATATTCTAAACCTAACTATTGCCGTTATTGAGCACGATGAATTCGGTTCGTCTGTTTTTCTGATGGTCAGATTCAGGACATTCCACGCCATCCACACATTTATTAACTGGCTGTGATTCTCCAAATCCTTTTGAGTTAAGTCTGTTCTTTGTTATTCCTTTGGAAACAATATAGTTTACAACGCTTTGGGCCCTGCGGTTTGACAAAGACTGGTTGTATCCATCTGTCCCACGGCTGTCGCTGTGCGATTGAATTTCAATTGATATTTTCGGATTGTCCTGAAGCATTTTTACAACCTTGTTGAGTTGGGGCTCAGCGTCTGAGCGAATCGATGCTTTGTCATAATCGTAGAATACCTCTCCAATGTCGTAAGTTTTTAAAGCGGACTCAGATCCATCTTTCGGTATGCCGCTACCTGATCCACTCTCGCTCGCTACAATTTCATCTATCTCAAATCCGAAGTTAATTTTCTTGTCAACAGGTTTCTTTCCGGTGGTGAATTCTTCAGAGAGATTGAAATAACCTTCTTTTTCACCGATCACTTTGTATTTTTTTTCCGGTAGTAGGTTGAATTTAAATTTTCCATTTGCAGCCGTTGTGACCCGCGCAGTATCTCCATCAGTTTGATTTATTAATGTGACTATCACACCGTCAATTGGAAGTTTATTTGCTTTCAATGATGCCATTCCGTCAAGGATAAAAACAGGCGAAATCTTGGTATACGTGTAGATCATGTCAACACCTGATCTGTTTGAAGAGACATACCCCGTCGTATCATTTTCGTTGATAATAATGGCAAAGTCATCCTGGCTTGAATTTAAAGGATATGCCAAGTTTACGGGTGTTTTCCATGCTCCACCGCGGTTTTCGGAAACGAAAATATCAAGTCCCCCCAAAGTCTGATGTCCTTCACTTGAAAAATAGAGGTCTCCATTTTTTGCAATATAAGGGAATACTTCATTGCCTGCGGTATTAACGGTGTTACCGAGGTTTACCGGTTCAGACCAGGTGGTGCCATCATAAGAAGATTTATATAAATCTGAACCTCCGAAACCGCCGGGCATATCACTCGAAAAGTAAAGGGTCTTGCCATCAGCTGATAAAGCAGGATGACCAACACTGTGTCGGGTACTGTTGAATGGCAATTCTACAGGATCAGTCCATTGCCCATCCACTTTGGTACTTGAATATAGTGTAAATTGATTTTCATTTTTTTCATTAACCAATTGTTTGCGCTCATTTTTCATCGCGCTTCGGGTATAAATGATCATGTTCTGCTCCTTGTTAAATGTAGCAGGGCCATCATGGAATTTTCCGTTGAGAACGGTAGAAAAATTTACTGGAACATCCCAAAATCCTTCTGAATTTTTTTCCATGTAAAAGAGGTCTAAGAAGGACAATCCGGTCCATGGATTTGTAGAAGCAGCACTGAAAATCTCAGTCTCACCGGCAAAAACAAGTCCTTTTCCGTAAGGTATTGGTCCAAACATAGAGACAGTAAAGTCGAGGGGAAGGGCTGTTAATACGTATCCTGCCGTATCTTCTTTCAATTCATTAATGGCGTTGGTTGATGCAAGAAGATCCTGTGCTAACTTATCTTCCGGATTGGATTTTAGATATTTCTCCAGTTGACCCCGTGCTTCATCATATTTGTTATTCTTCATCAACGTCTGTGCGTAATGCACCTGGCTTTCACCAGTTAGTCCCACAGCACTATCTACCTCCATAAAGTACCTTTCGGCTTCTGCAGAGTTGTTAAGATTTCTGTGGGCGTTGGCCAGTTTCAATTTCACATCATTGTTATCTGGCTGGCCCCTGAGGGCTTTTTCGTATTTTTCTATCGCTTTATCATAACTCAGATTTTCGTACAATTTGTCTCCGGTTTTGATGTACCCATTGGTACACCCCACCAGGATTGCAATCGCTAATACGAAAAGTAAGTGACCGGGGGAGAATTTTACTTTCATGTTTTAACTTTTAAAAATAACGTGGAGATTTGGTTTTGACTTGCCCTTTGGCAAATTTGAAGCTGAGCATAAGTTCGTGAGAGCCACTACTGTAGTTGCTAAGCTCGGTTGTTGTAAAATCGTATGCATATCCTATTCGCAGATCAGTTCCTATATTGTATTCAAGCAAACCAATGATGGCATCGCCAGTGCGGTAAGATGCTCCAATCCAGAACGTATTTTTTATCAACAGGTTACAATTTATGTCGGCCTGAACAGGCGTATTTTCCAAATACCGAATCAAAAAGGAAGGTTTAATCTGAAGATCTTCACTAATTCTGTAGACATACCCTGCTGTCAGATAGGTATGTGGTTGGAAATAACGATCGCTCACTTCGTTGATGTTGAAACGAATATTTTTATCAGCTGCATATATGGTAGGAACACTTATTCCTGCATACCATCGCTCTGAATAGAAATATATACCGGCGCCAAATTTTGGTACAAGTTCATTGTTAACATTTTGGGTGAAGACCGGATCGCCGTCATCAAAAACCCTGGTTTCTGTTAGCATGGCTGCATAATCAGAAAAACCTGCTCTCAAACCAAAGCTCAGGCGGTTGGTGCCGGATGCATTCAATAAGAGATGATAACTCCAGTTCGCAAATATCTCTGTTTGTCGCGTATCACCGACTTTGTCATTCAGCACAGTGAGACCAAGTCCCATGATTTCGTTGGCTATCGGTCCATCGATGCCAAATGTTTGGGTTGTAGGTGCCCCATCAAACCCCGACCATTGCGCACGATACAATGCTGTTGCTTCCGCATAGCTGTGCGTGCCCGCATAAGCTGGATTGATGAAAAGACCGTTGAACATATATTGGCTGACCAGAATTTCCTGTTGAGCCATTAGCGCATTTACCGACAGGAAAAGGCCTAAAGTTAAAATATTTATTTTCATGTCTCTTTTTTAACGCCTTAATTCAAGATAGCCTCTCAGGTTGTCTCTGCCAGGTAGTTCCACGATTACGAAGTATGTTCCTCCAGGCAATTCCTCACCACTTTGATTGAGACCGTACCACGGATTCGTATTGCTATAGTTCTGTTCTTCATGGACCAGATTGCCCCATCTGTTATAAACCTGTACGGAATTGGAAGGAAAACTTTCAAGCCCTCTTACCTGAAGATTGTCATTAAAACCATCTCCATTTGGTGAAATTCCGTTTGGAAGTTCGATAGGAATGGGCTCAAGGAGTATGATAGTAGCCGTATCCGTGCATGCGTTAAAATCAGTAACAATCAGCATGTAAGATCCCGTAATCAGCCCTGCGCGGGCACCTGATCCTGTTTCGATAAAGCCATTGGGTCCAGTCCATGTAAAAGTATAGGTAGGCGTACCTCCATTGACTTCAGGTTGGAGAATGATGCCGTCTTCGCCACCGTAAGTGCCGATATTGAATCCATTCGGGTAAAGTGGGCTAACCAGATTGCCGATAATGAGTGAATCCGGCTGGCTGAGCTCATACGTTTCCGTAAATAGACACCCATTTTGATCAATTGCTGATAGTTCATATTCACCTGCCGTGAGGTTGTTTAGATTTTCTCCGCTTCCGCTAAAGTTATTTGGACCAGCCCAGGTGTAGATCAGCGGACCTTGTCCCAAAATGAGCATAGCCTGAATAGATCCGTTTGAGCTGCCAAAACACAGGGGAGAAGTCATTTCTGCTTCAATGTTCAAATCATTTTCACTGGTCACAGTAAAAGATGCTGTTTGTTCACATCCATTTCCATCAGTAACAATCACCGTATAGGAACCAGCAGTCAGGTTGGAAATGTTGGCAGTGAGGTTGCCGGTATTCCATAAATAGTTGAAAGGTTCCTCACCTCCGCTGATAGTCAAAACAATTGAGCCGCTGGCAGATACGCAGGAAGCAGGAAGTGTTTCCCCGGTGATGGCAAATCCCATCGGATTTTCCAGGGTTACTGTATCGGTGGAGCTGCAACCATTTATATCTGATATCGTGAATGTGTATTCACCTGCTCCAAGATTGGCAATCGTAAAAGTAGAGGCTGAGAACTCATTTGGACCATTCCACTGAATCGAATAATCTTCACTGCCACCTGTAGCAGTTACACTGATACTTCCGGAGTTTTCTCCTGGACAGGCTATTTCTGAGATGACATTTGGTGTGGCTTCGAGCCCTGTTTGAGGTCCAACGAGATTGACATTTACTGTAAAGGAACACGTATTGGCATCTAGAACAACGAGTGTGTAAGCTCCCGCAGATAGATCTGTAATATTCTGGGTTGAGGCATTGAAGTCATCAGGTCCGAGCCAACTAAAACTATACGGTGGGATACCGCCTGCTACGGTGGTTATGATGCTTCCATCATTCCCGCCAAAACAACTTACATTTTCTCCCGAAGCGAAAACATTTGCAATAGCTGTCGCTACGACTGGTGAATCCGGTTGTTCCAACGTTACTTGAGCAAAGTCGCTACATCCACTCAGGTCAGTCACTGTGACAGCATAAGTTCCGACATCAAGTCCGGAAAGATCTTGTTCTGTAGAAGAAAATCCATTCGGCCCACTCCATTGAAAAGAAAATTCGGGAGACCCACCTGTGACAATCGCATTGATTACACCATTGGCATCGCCAAAGCAGCTAATTTCAGTGCCACCCGGAAATGCCGGGCTGTCCAGAATTACCGCAAGGAGCCCGGGCTGGGTCAGGGTATACACGCTGGATTGTTCGCATCCATTGGCATCCACTGTTACCAAGGTATAATTCCCTGCACAAAGATTAATCAGGCTGGCGAGATTTGAATTAAAACCATTTGGACCTGACCAATTGAGCGCAATAGGTTCCGCTCCGCCTGTTAAAGAAATTTCGAGAGAACCATCACATGCATTATGACAACTAATATTGAATCCGTTTGGAAATTCAGCAATGGTAGTGTTATAATCAATGCCCGGTGCCTCGGAAAGTGTAATACATGTTTCAAAAGAACAAAAATTGGCGTCCAGAATAGTGAGACAGTATTCGCCTGCCACCAACTCAGAGGGGTTTTGGATGGTTGAAGAATATCCCATCGGACCAGTCCAGTTGTACATGTAAGGTGCATTTCCACCAGACACAATTGACGTTATATTTCCTGTGTTGTCTCCAAAACATGCCACATTATATCCGTTTGACTCCGCGCTTGTAAGCGCAATATCGAGTGGAATGGATTGAAAAATTATAACACATGAAGTCGCTTGACAACCATTTTGGTCGGTGGCTGTAATGCAATATTCTCCGGGAACAAGTTGAGAATTTGAAGATCCAGTTCCGCTGTAACCA
>Ga0105044_10001043_pt1 | contig 36044 bp, 25 predicted proteins | sample MAT01_FD_78092 | JGI IMG/M metagenome (GOLD analysis project Ga0105044, IMG submission 78092) | Freshwater microbial communities from Lake Fryxell liftoff mats and glacier meltwater in Antarctica - MAT-01 | ecosystem: Environmental > Aquatic > Freshwater > Ice > Liftoff microbial mat | place...
ATTCGGGTCCGACCGAGCTCCGGTGGTCTCGGCCATGGAGGCTAATCCTTTCAGCGAGTCCGGAAAATAAGATGGCCGGCTAGCGCTGCTCAGGACTCGGCTGATTTGGAGGCAAGCATGCGCAGCAATTGCTCGGCCGCAGCTTGCGACGAGGCCGGGTTCTGGCCAGTGATCAGATTGCCATCCGTGACCACGTGCACGGCCCAATCGTCCTTCTTTTCGAAGTGGCCGCCATTCGCCTTAAGCATGTCCTCCACCAGGAAGGGCACCACGTCCGTCAGGCCAACGGCAGCTTCCTCGCTGTTCGTGAACCCGGTCACGCGCCTGCCCTTGACCAGTGGCTCGCCGTCGGCACCATGCGTTAACTTGAGCGCGCCGGGCGCATGACATACCAGGGCGACGGGCTTACCTGCGGCGAGTTTCGACTCGATCACGCCGATCGAATCGCCGTCGTTGGCCAGATCCCACAGCGGACCATGGCCGCCGGGGTAAAACACGGCGTCGAAATCATCCTTGGCGACCTCGGCTAGAACACGCGTCGCGGCAAGTGCAGCATTGGCATCGCCATCGGCGCTGAAGCGTCTAGTCGCATCGGTCTTAGCATCCGGCTCGTCACTCTTCGGATCAAGGGGAGGTTGCCCACCCTTGGGCGAGGCCAAGGTCACATTAGCGCCGGCATCCTTAAATACGAAGTAGGGCGCGGCAAACTCTTCCAGCCAAAAGCCGGTCTTCTTGCCGGTGTCGCCGAGGCGGTCGTGGGAGGTTAAGACCATCAGGATTTTCATGCGCAGCACTCCAGAAAGGGGCGCCCATGCTAGTGATGACCGCCACACTATCGCGTGAAAACCGCCCGAACCGTGAGGTCAATGGTGACGAGGACAGCACGGCGCTGCTCGTCCGCACACGCCTGAAAAATGTTTACGTTGAGGATTTAAGCCGAGTTCCCATGCGAGTTACTGGGAAACGCTCGCCAAATAACAGCGCCTCATGCCTTGGAAAGTGCTCGTTCTGACCAAGGTAATGCGCAATGCCAAAAAACCCGACGTAGACCCTGCGTCCGTGCGCCGCGCCTGTGTGGTACGTGTAGTCGAGCATGAAATCGCAGGTTACACCGGTCGCGTTTAAGGTGCGCGATAGTTCGTCCAGATGATTGCTATCTTCGAGCAGGGCACGTGCTGCGTAGAAACGGGCCAAGGCGTCCGCGAGTGCGGGCGGAAGCTGCAGCGCCGCGAGCCCGGTGGTCTGCGCCTGGATGGGCGCCCCACCACGGCCGACACGCGCATTGCCACCATCGTGGTCAGCGTAAGCCCAGCACAGGTGGCGACCATCAGCGCGACTGCGACGACTGCGTCGACCACCAGCGATCCGGATAGCGCCAACAATTCGGCGACCGCGACAACCACCGTGCAGACCTTTGCCGATCTCGCCATCACGCTCACTGATAGCCCGGATCCGGTGACCGCTGGCACTGAACTCACCTATGTGGCGACTGTGACCAATGCGGGTCTCTCGGACGCGCAGGACGTATCGACTACACTGCCATTGCCGGCTGGTACTAGCTTTGTGGCTGCCACGCCGACTGCCGGCGGTAGTTGCGCAACGGAGAGTTTGGTCGTGTGCACGTGGACCGGCGGCACGGCGCCTGGCGCGATTCGCAGTGTCAGCATTGTCGTTGCGGTCGATCCCGCGCACATAGCGAACCCCAGCGCCACCGCGACCGTCGCGTCGGCCACCAGCGATCCCATCGCTGCCAATAACACAGCGACGGCCACGACCACGGTTTTGGTCTCCGCCGACATCAGCACCAGCTTGGTTGACAGTCCGGATCCGGTCGCCGCCGGCACCAATATCACCTACACCGTGACCGTCACCGACAACGGTCCCAGCGCTGCCACCGGCGTTAGCACCAGCATGGCGGTGCCGGCGAATACCAGCTTCGTCTCCGGCAGTGTTGCCGGTGGTGGAAGTTGCAGTGGGTCGCCCGTTATGTACACCTTCAGTGGCAGCATCGCGCCCGGCGTGGCACGTATCGCCACCTTGATATTCGCGGTCAACGCTGCCACGGCTGACGGCTCGCTCATCAGCGCCACCGCCAACGTCAGTTCGGCCTCGCCGGACGCGAACGCGGCGAACAACAGCGCCATTGCCACGACCACAGTGCGTGCCAACGCAGACCTCGCATTAACGCTTAACGCATCGGTCACCTCGGCGGCTGTCAACGTGCCGGTCGCGTTCACTGCCAGCAGCCTGAACCTTGGCCCCAGCGATGCGCAGAATGTTTCGATCAGCATTACGCTAACGCCGGACTTCCGCTACAGCGCGCACACGCCGAGTGCTGGCGCCACCTGCACCACGCCGCAGGTAGCCACCAGCGGTGTTATCACCTGCACCTGGGCCGGCCCGACTGCCCCGGGTGCTACGCGCACACTCGCCGTCCAATGTTCCGGGCACCATCGCGGTCAGCGCCACGACGACCTCCAGTACCACCGATCCCGTGTCCGCGAATAACAGCGCGAGCATTACCCTTACCATTGGCCTTATTGCGGAAGCGATCCCCAGCCTCAACGCGTGGGCGCTCACGTTACTGTTGCTGCTGACCGGGATGATCGGTGTCACGGTGATCCGTGGCGGTCGGCATTCGGTCTAGGCGGTCGAGAAAGGCACGGATAGCGCACGCAGCAGAGCGCGCGCGAAAAAACCTGCCCGTACTCGCCGTACTCCGGACTTTACTGGCATGCATATCGCGCATGCCGAGTTCTTGCCAAGATCCTCAGGCGCGCATGTGGTCACCTACAGCGCAGTAACGCGCGTTAGAAGGCTGATCAGCCGCGATCAGCCGAGTCGCTGCCGCTCCGCCGCGCGTATGACCACAGAATCCTGCCTTCGCCAATCCCGATAATTCAGAACCCGCCCATCCGTCCGCAAGGAGCGCGCGAGTTTAAGATCGACAATCCCATCGACCCAGCCGGGCTGTTCGCGCGTCCCCATGGCAGCAATGCCGTCGGCGGGGAATCCGCGGTCGACGGGCGTGTAAATGGCCGCTGCGCCGACGTTGATGTCGAGCGTCTCGGACCATGGCGCATCGCCGACGGTCGCGGCTTGGACGACGTGAATTTGGTTTTCCAGCGCGCGGGCTTGGCTGCCGTAGCGGACGCGATGGTAGCCGGCCGCAGTGTCGGTGCAACTGGGGACGAGTAGTAGTTCGGCGCCAGCTTCGGCTTGAGCGCGGGCGAGTAGGGGGAATTCGCAGTCGTAGCAGATGGCGATGGCGAGCGTGCCGAGTGCGGTGTCGAAGACGCGCAAGTTTTTGCCGGGAGAGATTCCCCACGACTCGTTTTCGAATCGCGTCATGATGAGTTTGTCTTGATAGCCCGCCGCGCCCTGGTCGTTGAATAGCCACGCTCGATTGACGTATTCGCCGTCTTCGCGGTGCGTGGGAATGCTCCCAGCGAGCAGGTGGATGGCGTGCTGGCGCGCGAGTGCGGCATGCAAGGCGTGGTATGCGGCTAACAAGCTTTGCATCGCATCCAGTTGCGCGGCGAGCGTGCGTGGTACGTCGAGCACGGAGGTCAGTACCATGCTGGCGTACTCGGGCAGGACCAGTAGCTTCGCGCCTGTCGCGGCGCCCTCCGCGACGAATGTGCTTAAGGCCGCGGCATAGTCGTCCCAGCGCGCGTAGGCGTGAATCGGGTATTGGGCGGCGGCAATGTGCAAATGATTCATGTCAATGCACGCGTCCAGAACATCATGGTTTTTGGGCTTTCAATCGCTTCGTCGAGATCCGGCCAAGACAGGGTGGTGCGAACTTCCGCTCGTGGCGTGTACCCGCGCGTGCGCCAAAATGGATCGAGCGGCCGGAAATCGGGCGGACGGCGCGGATGCTGATCGGGGCGCTGCACCGCGCAGAAGGCGATGGTGTCGAAACGATTTAGTGAACGCGCGTGCGCCTCGCGCGCGTCGAAGAAGCGGTGCCCGAGTCCGCGACCACGATAAGGCGGCAAAAGCACCGACTCGCCGCAATAGAAAACACGCGCCACCTCGATTCCGCAGCGTTTGAAGGGCGCACGTAATTCCTCAGTTTCGTCGCTAAGCGGCAATCCGCTAGAGGCGCCGATCAAGCGTCCTGTATCGCGTACCAGTACGACTAGGCTGTCGGGCGATTGCACATAGGTGCGCAGATAGCGACGCTCATAGGCGAGGGTGCCCGCGTACAGATACGGGAATGCCCGAAACACCTCGATGCGCAGTGCCGCGATCTCCGGCAAGTGCACCTCGATTCCGCTGCCGCGCACCACGCTGAAGTCCAACTCGCTCATCCAGCCACTTGCGCCAGCCAGGCGTTCAAATCGTAGTAATTGCTCACGCGCGCGATGCGGCCGTCGCGGATGTCGAAAAAGGCACCAGCGGGCAGGCGGTATTGCTGTCCGGACGCGGGCGGCAGGCCTTCGTCGCTCGCCAGATAAGTGCCGAGCACGGTGAATTCGGCCGCCGCGCGGCGCCCGTCGGGTTCCGTCAGCACCACCAGATCGGTGATCGTCTCGCGGTAGCAGCGATTCATGCGCGTCATAAAGTTCGCAAACGCCTCGCGACCGGTCTCGCGGCCACCCTGATTGATGTCATGTGCCACATCGTCGGTGAGCAAGGCCAAGAACCCCGGCATATCCTCAGCGTTGAAGGCGTTGTAGTAACGCTGGATCAAGTCACGCGTTGGTTCGGACATGGGGCATCCTGGTGAGCTGTGGTTGATCGCCCACGTTCGCGGTCCAAATCAGACTGCAGCGCGTACGCATTCGATTAAGCGAAATATGACTTGATCATAGCTAGCGAGCCGGTTGCGACCATACCGCCCATTCACGGCTTGCCTCTCGTCGACGCCATAGAAGCGCTTAAGTCTTCTTTCGGACCCGACGCGCAACAAGTTGCCAACGTTCGATCGATCACGCGCACACTGGCGCGCGAGCCTGCCGCCGTCGACGGGGATAACGGCTCGGTGCACGTAATTGGCCGCGCTTGAGGCCAAGGACACGGCCGCGCCACCGAGTTCTTCGGGCTTGCCCCAACGCCCCGCCGGAATGCGGCCGAGAATCGCACGACTGCGCTCTTCATCGGCACGATGGGTAGTTCAATCTTTATTGCGCTGGAATAAGTCGCCAATCCGATAGCCATCGCGCAACTGCCGCGTGGTCACGCCATCCATCATCTCCGGATGCGTGGCGTGACAGGTTTTGGCGTAGATGGGCGAGCTCCCGGCGTGCGTGGTGAGCTGCGCCATAGACGGCATTGGGTGTTTTAGTAAACGGTGTCATTTGAGCGTTCGCCCACGCGACTGCACACCGGTTGGATGCCTGATAAGCGAAGGATCAGGGTTCGTAGGTCACGAACTCTGGCAGTTCGGCGCGAGGGAGTGCTAGCACCAACGCCTCCAGATTGCTCGCCGTCGATTCAACCGCGAGTATCTGAGCCGCATGTTGCAGAAGAATTTCCCGCGCGATCAAATCTCCCATGAGCAAACCGCGCCCGTCTGCAGGCACGTGTCCTGTCATCAAAAATTCAAGTCGGGTCGAACGCGCGATTGACTGTTCGAGGTTTCGCAAGCTAAGCCGAATCGTGTCCTCATCGGCCTCACAACGAATCTCAGCGAGCGCCCCATCGTGCGCGCCCGCCATTGCGATTCGAAGCAGATGGACTAGCAATTTCGAGAGACGCGCATCGTCTGCGCGAACCACCAGCACCTCGCAGTTATTAACGCGGATATTCACCGTGGAGTTACCCGCAGATGCGTCGCGATTCATAGCGCGCACGGCGGCGGAGACGATATCGCTGAGCCCCGCAGGCCCAAGGTGCAAGCGAAAATCGCCGCGTTCGATGCGCACCAGATCAGCCACATCGTCAGCCATAGCCAAAACGGCGTCGATTTGTCGATCCATCAATTTCAGCAGTGATAGCTGCTCGTCAGGCGAAATCTGCCCTGCACGCATTTGATGGACAGCAAAGCGTAAGGGAGTGATCGGATCACGTAAATCATGTGCGAGTCGTGCCAGCCACGCGTTGCGCGCGGCTGGCATCTCACCTGCATTCGCCGGCTTCATGAGCCCGCGCGCTTTCGAAAATCTTGCAGTAAATTTTCCAGCGTTTCGAGTTCAACCGGCTTGACCATGTGCAGATCAAAGCCCGCTTGCGCCGTGTTTCGCCGATCCTCATCTTGTCCCCAACCGGTCACCGCGACGAGGTAAACCGCGCTGCCCCAAGCCTCGGCGCGAATCATTCGCGCCACCTGATAGCCGTCGAGCTTCGGAAGTCCAATGTCCAGCAGCATGATATCTGGCCGATAGGACTGAGCTGCGGCAAACGCAGCCTCACCATCGTGCGCCGTCTGCGTATCGTTTCCGACCAATCGCAGCAACATCCCCATGCTTACGGCCGAGTCAATATTGTCGTCGACAATCAGAACCTTGAGCGGTGCGGGAGCCGCGCTGTCAGACATTGGAGCAAAGCCTTGAGCGGGTGTCGGGTCCACCATAGTCGCATTCCCAATGCCTGTGAAATGGTCAGATGTCTTGGTGCCACGACGATCTTGTGGCTTGTGGTCGTCGTTCATCGATAGTCCCAAAAAACTGCGCGGTCGACTTCAAATGTCACTGGAAGTAATCGCTGCAAGCGGATGATTAGATGATGCTAAGTGCCCTTAGCTCAAGGCGCCGTGAGATTTCGTGCACGCACAAGACTGATTGCGTGAGGTCAGCGCTGACAAGCTGGGCGCCCTCAGGGCGCGAAGCCGGTGTTTTGCAGCCCCTCAGATGAACTCGAACTGCAGAACGCACGGCGACCATGAGTTTCCATCTAAGTAGAATCAATGACTTAGTGAAATTTCAGGACTGGCACGCTTGCTGCTATTGCTTATTGCAAGCCGGGCGCATGCCCCACTTTTCGTAATCCCGGCAAATTCGACGATTCCAAACAATCTCAGCACTTCCAGGAAGTTAACCATGAACAACCAAGACAATAACCTGCAAAACAAAGATGCCAACCGTGATCCGATTTCTGGTGCACCGGGTTCCCACCCTGTGGGGACCGGGGTGGGTGCCGTGATTGGTGGCGCTTCGGCGGGCGCTGTGATCGGCTCCGTGGCCGGCCCGATCGGCACTGTCGCTGGCATTGCTGTCGGCGCCGTGTTGGGTGGCTTGGCGGGCAAGGGTATCGCCGAGTCCATTGATCCAACGGCAGAAGAAGCCTATTGGCGCGCGGAGTATCCGAATCGCCCGTACGCGTCGCCGACAGTGCCGTTTGATACTGTTAGTCCCGCCTACCAGTTTGGTTGGGAAGCGCGTTCGCGATACCCGGATCGCTCGTTCGATGATGCGCATTTGGACATGCGCAATGATTGGGAACGTCAGTATCCAGCGACCGCGTGGTCCGATTCCGAGGCGGCGATCCGTGACTCCTGGAACCGTGTCGAAACGCGTCGCCTGCCGACAGTCGACTGATTTGGGAAGTGTCGGGGCTTCCCTAGCCTGACAAAATTCAAACCTAGCACTCCCAAGCCCAGTCGAGAGACTGGGTTTTTCTTGCGCGCTTTGTTGTCTTGCTGGTATCCGTCACGCGTTGATCGACCGCTACGCATGCTCGGAAAACTATGGGAGCTACACTAAGCAATGTTTGACGAAGTGTTGAAATTTTGGTTCGAAGATGCGGGTCCGGCATCGTGGTGGCAGGCAACTCCGGACTTTGACCATCTCGTGCGTGCGCGCTTCGAAAGCGTGCTTAGCCAAGCTGCGCTGGGCGAATTGGAGCACTGGCGTCGAAGTTCACGGGGTCGGCTCGCAGAAATCATCGTGCTGGATCAATTTTCGCGAAATATCTATCGCGGTACGTCGAAGGCATACGCGCAGGATGTCACTGCGCTGGTTCTGGCCCAAGAGGCGATTGCTTTGGGCGCACCAGCAGATTTTAACGTGGTTCAGCGCAGCTTTCTATATATGCCGTTTATGCACAGCGAATCAAAGGCGATTCACGCGCGTGCAGAGTTGCTGTTTAAAGAGCTGAACGTGGAATCGAATTACGATTTCGAATTGAAGCACAAGGCAATCATTGACCGTTTCGGTCGTTATCCGCATCGCAATGCGCTCCTAGGTCGTACATCGAGCGATGAGGAACTGGCCTTTCTGAAATTACCGGGTTCGAGTTTTTAAACGCGGCTTACCATCATGCGCGAAATCAGGGCCGCCCGCGTATGCGAATGCAGGCGCGGACCGCCCTATTCGAACGACCACGCTAGAAAGCGGCTCTGTTTCTGTCCTTGCGACATCGCCACTGTGCGCATTCGACTTGCGCCAAACTTTTTCAAATGTTGCTGCAAGGGAGCTAAATGCACACCTTTAGCGACCAGACTGGTGAACCACTTGGACAAGTTGGGTCGTTGCGCACTGTCACTGATCAGTTGGCGCACAAAGGACAGTTCGCCGCCGTGGCACCAGAGTTCTTGTTCCTTGCCGCCGAAGTTCAGCGCCGGACGTTTCTGCATACCTGCATCACGGCCGAGCTTGCGCCATTTTTCCGCAGCGACGTGCGAGGCGGCGGCGGCAGATCCGTGGAAGGGCGGATTGCACATCGTGAGATCAAAACGCTCGCCTGAATGCACGGCGCCCACGAGAAGACGTCCGCGATCACCCTGAAGTCGCAACTCAATCTGCGACCGAAGTCCAGCATTGGCGTCAACGATGGCCTGCGCCGATCTCAAAGCAATCGGGTCAATCTCCGTGCCGACGAAACGCCAGCCATATTCTGCTTGGCCAAGCAAAGGGTAGATGCAACTCGCGCCGACGCCGATATCGAGCACGCGCACCGCCGCGCCCCGTGGAATGACACCTGCTTGATCTTCGCCTAGCAAGTCGGCCACGCCGTGCACATAGTCTGCGCGGCCCGGAATCGGCGGGCACAAATAGCCCGCCGGGAGTTCCCAACCGCCAATCCCGTAATCACTTTTCAACAGGGCCTGATTGAGCATTCGTACCGACGCTGGGTCTGAAAAGTCAATGCTGGTGTGGCCGTCGGGAGTCCGCGTCAAAAAGCCTGACAGCGCCGGCCAATCCTTTATCAGTCGCGGGAAGTCATAGTGATCCTGGTAGCGGTTTCGTGAGTGCATCGGGCGTCCGTGATGACTGAAGGGGCGGATGATAGAGTGCTAAGCTCGTGCTGAGGCTGTTGCCCGCAACGTCAAACTGGCAGGAGAATAAAATGTGGAGCCTGGCTTTTGCAGTGGCTTTTTTTACGCTGACCGAAACCGCTCCTGAGCCTATCGTGGGTCTGCCGTGTGAAGGTTGCGAGGCCGTGTTCGAGGGGAAGCCGCTAGAGTTGAACTCGATAGCGCGCATCGCACCGCAGGGTGAACCCGGCGTGGCTATGCAAATTCGTGGTCAAATATTTGATTCGCATGGAAAAATACGATCTGGTGTGATCGTCTATGCCTATCAGACGGATGCCACGGGCGTGTATCCGCTGGCGAAGGAACATTTTGGCGCTGCCTCCGAACGTCATGGACGTTTACGCGCATGGGCAATCAGCGATGCGACTGGGTTTTATCAGTTTGATACGATTCGACCGGCAGCTTATCAAAGCCGGGATATGCCTGAGCATATACATTTACACGTTATCGAGCCGGGCTGTTCAACTTACTATATCGATGATCTGGTGTTTGCCGACGACGTGCTAATGACGAAGTCTCAAATTGAGATGCATCAAAGAGGACGCGGCGGGTCTGGGTTGACAACGCCAATCATGCAGTCGGGCGTTTGGCGGGTTACCCGCAGCATTCATCTCGGAAAGCTTATTCCGGGATACATCGAGTGCACGCCGGCGTTGGCTAACTGATGACACAAGCCCAGTCACCCACGCTTATCTGCCCCATCGCCACGGTCTTTAAGTAAATGCCCCGCAGGCGCAAATGTCGACGCTCGCGGCTGGAAATGAAACACAAGGCGTCGCGGCCAAAGCGCGCCTGAAATTTGGCGCAGCCATTATGTGGCTCAGGACTGACTTCCAATAGTGCATTCCCGATTTGAATGCGCCTACCGATCGGCAGATTGGCGATGCAAAGGTCCAGATCTAGAAATAAATTATCGCCGAATAAAGCAATTGATTGGCCATTGGCGATCAATTGGGCCAAGCTGTATTGCATCACGGCCAGCGATTGATCTTCCTTCGGCTGAGCTTGCGTCTCCCAGCGGTCGCCAGGCATCCCGGCGCGGGGCTTGAGCTCAGCACTTCGTAAAAAGCGTCGCCGCCCAAACTGTTCGCGCGTAACCATCGCGCACACCCGACCGATGCGTGTGGGCGCTGAAGCCAGTTCCGCGAATGCTGATTCGAGCGCCGGGGCCGAAAGGAATCGAGCCGCCTCTCCAACGGACTCAGAGTCGATGATCTGCATAGTTTTTAGCATCCCAGGATTGAGCTTCTACACAGATCGTAGACATTAGCCTCGAGTTCCGCATCGCAGACGCAATCTCGGCGCGCACCTTCACGTTTCTCTGCTCGATTTAACGAATGGACGCGTCGCAGCCTTTTACCCATTGTTACTTTAGAGGCGAAAGCGGTGCTCGAACTCCGCCCGTGCAAACCTGCCGCTTTCGGCCGCCATCGCTGGGTGTTTGACGATCCCGATGATCGCAAGCAACTGATCAAGGCCGTGGGTCCCGAAGCCAAAAGCGAACGTTTTGCGGCACGTCCCTGGTACAAACGCACAGCGCGCGCTCGAGAGTATCGGGTATTTGTGCGCGAGTTAAATGAGTTCATCGCCATGCGCGCCCCGTGATCGATGCACACCGTTTCCCATCGCAGCGGTCACAGGTCTGGTGGAAACAGATCTTGGGCTCGGACGACTGGTCGAGAAGCAGATCGGCCAGGATGGACAGTTGGCACCCACGGCTGCCGAGTTAATCGACCGCGATGGCATCACTCCGTCGATTTGCATGCGCGGGACGCGTGGATCGCATCGGTGATCGAGCACAACGTGATTCTGGGTGATCTGCACTTGGGAAATCTGGTGTACGGCAGTGTCGACGGGCTCATGCCACGCTTTGTCATGATTGATGGATTCGGTGAGAAGAATCTGCTGCCGCGCTGCTCAATGAGCAGCGCCCTTCAACGCCTGGCATAGCCGCCATCTTTATGCTCGACGGATGCACAAGATCGGACGCCTGCCGCACGCAATGCATACGGCTTCTGCCTGAGCGTTTCAGTGCTCCGCCTGAGGCGCGGGCGCGGGCGGTGTGCAGTTGGGAATCAATGCATCGGCCTGATACAACCACCATTCGCGGCGATTCGCATAGCCCACACGCTGCGCGCGGGCTTTGTCAACGCAAACGCCCATCGCCGTCTCGAGCGTGAAGATCCAGCGGGATTGCGGCGATTCTCGTAGCCAGCGCGCGGCGTCTTCAGATTGGTGCGCGTGCGAGCGCTTGAAGCCGAAGTCGTGGGCTGGGCGATCGGCCATCAACATATTTTGCTCCTTCCAGCCGACCATTCCGAGTTCGCCATCGGGACCGATCATTTCACCTGTCCGGCGCATCACGCCCGCTGATGAATTGGAATCATTTAAAATAGGGTGCGCACATAATCCATAGATCATCCACAGCGTTGCGCAACCTGCGAGCAGCGCGTGCACACCGCGAGCGGGGCGGAACCAAGCTGCCGCAACGACAAAGCCTGCACCAATTGCGATGATCATCCACCACAAAGAATGTCCCTGATTAACCAGCTCACGTTGCTCGGCCATCAGCGTGGCCTTCTCGATGTATCCCAACAGAGCGGCAACGCCAGCGCCGACGATGGCCAAGCCACCGAGCAGCGCGAGTCCGAATGCGACGCGACGCAGCCAGCGTCCAGCCAACAGTTCTTCGAGGTAGGGACTTAGCGCGAGTGCAACCATCGGCAATGCCGGCAGAATGTAGACATCGCGCTTGCCGGTCGGAATGCTAAAGAACACTAGGATCAGCGCGGTCCAGACCAGCGGAAACAACAATCGCGTATCGCGCAGGCGCAAGGCCCTGAGCCAGTGCGGGAACGCCCCGATATAGGCCAACGATAGCGGGAACCAGTTGAACAGCAAGATCGGCCCGTAGTACCAAACCGGCTGTACGTGCGACCAGGAATCGGCATAGCGCTTAGCGGTCTGACGAAACAGGATGTCGTTCATGTACGCCGTGTATTCGGGTGTATTTCGCGCAAGCACAGTCAGCACCATCGGCACCAGCCACAAACTGATCGCCAGCAAGAACAGCAGCGGTCCCGCAGCCCAACGTAACGCAGAATTCTGTGTGCGCACCACCTCCCAGCCCCGCCAGCGCGCAAAGGCGTAGGGAACGAACATGAGCAGTGCGAGCACACCAACACCCTTGGTGATGACACCAATGCCGGCAAAGAAACAGCCAATCCAATAGGCGCGCCAGTTCGGTCCTTTAACAAAGTGCAGCAGCAAGCCCCAATTGGCCAGTGTGATGAAACCAGTGATTAAAGGATCGATCTGCGCGCGCTTCATTTGGTACATGAACTGAAAGGCGCACAACACGGCCGCGGCTGCGTACAGGCCGACGCGTGGATTCCAGAAGCGGCGACCCAGGTCATAGGTCAGCCCGATAGTCAGCAATGCCGCCAACAACGACGGCAACAAGAATGCGATGCGCCAATTTCCAAAAACTTGAAAGGCTGCCCCTTCAAGCCACATCAACATTGGTGGCTTATCGGAATACAACTCGGTGCCACGGTGCGGGAACAGCCAGTCCCCCGATTCGACCATTTGTTTGGCGACCAGGGTGAAGCGAGGCTCATCCGACGGCCACGGATCGCGTAATCCGAGTCCGACGGACAACAACAGCAGAGCCACGAGCATCAGCAGCCAAAAATGACGGCGCGCACGCGCGGCGTCGGCGAAAGCATTGGTGTCCACTTTGAAGGGCGCCATCAATCATCCAAGCGCCGGCATGCTATCAGGCGATCTGAAGAATTCCCCGTGGCATTCCCGATGCGCGTTGGCGCCTCAGGCGCGTCGAGCGCCGGGTTCGGCTTACGCAAACTCGCGATCGTCTAGTGCGCGCCGTTTTTGCGCGTCAGCAAGATCTGATGGATGGCATCAACTACGCCGGTCCTCCCGCTGGATGTGCGCCGGTACACCAGCGTTCCAGATTTGACCAGATCGACTTTAAGCTCGGTCTTTTGACCGAGTAGAAGTGGCACGATGGTGATCAGATATTTGCCCGGCAAACCGGCCGCAGTGAGCTTCCATTCGCGCGGACTGTGTTTCTGAAAATCCAGCTCATTCCAGTCTCGCTGTTCCAATTTGCTGGCACCGGAGCCGGCCCGTGCCAGCTCGGAATGCACCGCCACCAAGGCGCCATGTCGGCAAGTGAATATGAGCATCATCTCGTCGTTGACGGCAGCGGCGATCTTACCGTTGCCTATATCTTGATTCGCCACGTTTCCTAAAAGCTCACCGCTCACCGCGGGCGTGTGATCGTGCATCGGCACGCAAGCGGCCAACGGCATTTATTGAAGCGCAGAAAGAGAGATCAGTGCGCTGCACGTGCCAGGTCTCGCAGCCGAATCGCACTTGGCCGTTGCAGCGAGCGGACGAGTCCGCGTCGCGCTTGGCGAAGACCTTCGTTTGGCCGACCGCCTGGAAGATTGAGGGACTGCTGTGAGCAGTTCTACTCGGGAACCTGATCTCGCCATCGCTTCTTAAACTGCACGGCTCTTAGACTTTCGTCACGCGCGCAAAAATAGCCATAAGGCGATGATGCAAGTCTGATAAAAATTCCAAAGGAGCGATCATTCATGCAAGTAAGACGCTGGCTGTTCGTGTTGACCCTGTTGCTCCCGTCGCTTGCGCTTGCGGCTGACGACGAAGCCGCCCTAAAACGCGGACGCGAGTTCACCCAATCTTTCCATGCCGGCGAGATGGACGTCTTGTGGACACAGATGAGCGAACCGATGCAGGGTGCGATCAAATCCGTCGATGGTTTGAAGGCATTCGGGCAGCAAATCAGCGCACAGCTCGGCCGCGAAAAGTCGGTGGAAAAAGAGCATGTCAGTGAGGAGGCTGGTGCCAAGATTTACCAGCGCTACTCCACATTTGAGAAAGCGCCAATCGGCATCCTGACGCAGTGGGTGTTTGACGACGCCGGCATGGTGCTCGGATTTTTTATCCGTCCAGCCGCGACCAAACCGCCAGAACCGGCACCTAGCGCCTACCTGGATCGCGCCACGATCACGCCTTTACGTCTGCCCTTCTCTGACGAGTTTTTCGTGTTCTGGGGCGGTCGCACCATTGAGCAGAACTACCACGCTGCGCATCAAAATCAGCGTTTTGCCTACGATTTAGTGATCAAACGCGATGGCAGCACGCACGCAAATGCGGGACAGGAGAATGCCGACTATCACTGCTTTGGCGCGCCGATTCTGGCGCCCGCTGCTGGCAAAGTGATCGAGGTGATAGATCAAGTTCCCGACAACAAACCTGGAGAAATGAACAGCGAACAGATCACCGGTAACCGCGTTATCATCGATCACGGCAATCAGGAGTATTCGTTGCTCGCGCACTTAAAGCTCGGTTCGGTTGTGGTCAAAGCGGGCGACGAGGTTGAGGCTGGTGCGGCGCTCGCACAGTGCGGCAATAGCGGAAACTCGTCCGAGGCGCATCTGCACTATCAACTGCAGGATGGGCCGGTGTTCGGCCAGTCGGCTGGGTTGCCCGCGCAGTTCGTCGATTATTTGGCCAACGATAAGCCGGTCACGCGTGGTGAGCCGGTGCGGGGCGAGAGCATTCGTCCGGCCGCACTCTGATGTGTTGGCGCTAGGAAATTTCGGCGTCTTCACATGGGACATTTCACGCATCGGCGACATCTAGAAGGGTTGCGATCAAACTTCCGAGGGTGGCATGGGCGACGCGAATCAGGTCTCGACGCAACCGGTGATGCGGTCCACGTTTTTTGACGGCACCAATTTATCTGCAGCGTTCACGCCATCATTGGCGTCCACCGCCGGTTACACAGTAAGCTTATTCTCTGGAATCGTGCGGCAATCGCAGCAGACGGTATCGGACCCGACGCTAAGCTGGATCGAACTTCCAGGCGTAGCCTTTCCGGGCTTGATGTCGCTGAATCTTGATACGCTGGGCAACGGTGGCACCCCCGGCGCGCCGACACTCAAGGTGAGTTTCCCCTCGAGCACTTTAAGCATCGCGCCGAGCGATGTGCTGCGGCTTGCCGATGGCTCGATTCTCGCGCAATGGACAGCACTGCAGATTGGAGCGCAAACCAATCCGCTAATCGGCTATCAGCTCATGGTGCGCGACACCAATAGCAACGCGGTCGTCACCGCCGATGTCAACGGCATCACGTCGGTCCAGGGTAGTTTGGTAATGCCGGCGCCGGTGGCGATCGGCAATGCGCTGGAATTCCGGCTGATTGCCTTGAACGCCAGCCAGGCAGGCATTGCCTCGCTGCCGTGGCGGTTGATCGGAGCGGCGCCGACGAATGTGCGCGTCGCAGTGGGATCATCTTCGCTCGACGTTTGGTGGACGCCGTCTTTGGATGCGTCGGCGGCGCAGCATATTCCGCGCTTGTATTCGCTACAGAAAGGCTGGTTCGCCTACGTCAATGGAAGCAGCGATCGTGCCGGACACGGCAGCATTCCATTCGATCCCACGTCGACCGATTCCTGGATCGTGGTGGTGCTGGCTGCTGCAGCGGGTGCTGTTCCCGCCGCCAGCGAGGCATGTAGCGTGCCCGCCGCGACGGTAACGTTACAGCAAATCACCGCAGTGGCGGGTGGCATCGTGCTCAGTGCGGCGACGGCTGATGACGATCCGCTCGGGACACCGGTTTTATGGCGCGTACTGGCAGGCAATGTGGAGCTAGGGCGCGCCTTGGGAGTCGGTGGGCCGACGCAGATTAACGTCGATCCGGCCGCCGTCACGTCGGTGGCCTATCGCAGCGTCAACGACGGCAGTGTGGCTGGCGAACAGCAGATCGCCGTCAGCTTGAGTGCGCCAGCCTTGCCCTTGATCGTCACCACGGCCACCGCCGGTGCTAGCAGTCTGGTGTGGACCGCGGTCGATGCTGCGAGTGGATATCTGGTGGATCTGGGCTTAGGGGATCCCGCCAAGCTAGTCGCCGCCTCACCCACGCAGTTTTCGCTGCCGTCCGGGACGCAATCCTCGGCCGCGCTGGCACCGCGCGTAGCCGCGCAGTTTTTGCAATCAGGGGCCAGCATCATCGGGCTCTATTCACTCGCTGCGGTCGCACTGCCTGCGGCGCCGGCGGTAGTCGACAGCGAATACGATGGGCTCAGTGCGACGGTCAGTTGGTCGGACGCAGGCGCAGCCGACGCCTTCGTGGTTACCGCCTTCGATCCTGGTTCGGGCGTGATTGGCGCCACACAGAGGCTTCCCGGCTCTGCGCGCGAAACCAGCTTGGACTTGCCGTTGGGAAACACGGGACAAGATTGGCAACTGGTGGTGCAAAGCATATATGCGTCAGTGGCGGGGGTGCCGAGTGACGCGCAAAGCCTGATCACAGCCGGCTGGTATCTGGCGGCCCCGGCCGCTGGTGCAGCGGTTGCGAGCGCGGCATGTATTCCGCTCGATGGCGCGAGGCAATTGCAAAGCTTTTCGACAGGGCAGGGCGTGGATTTAGCGTGGTTGCTGCCACCGTTGGCCGCAAGCGCTTTGACCAGCTATCCGACCTGTGCGAGCTTTTGCATTGACAGCAATAGCGACACCGCATTTCCCTACCTGCTGAAGATCGACGCCAGCAGCAGCCTGTGGACGTTTGATGGCAGCAGCATCCGCTCCAGTCTGCGCACCGATCTGGTCCAGTTTCTCAAGGACCTGGAAAGCGCAGGTGCAGAGCCCTGGGCCTTGCTCTTGGTGCAGTCAATCATTGCGCGCGGCGCGCCGCTAACTTTCCAGGAAAGCTTGTACGTCGAATACGGACTAACTGGACCCGCGGTCGAGATCGAACAGCCCTTTGGCAGCTTTGATCTGCGTCCCGGCATGATTCTGCGCATTGCCACGGCCAACTATGTGAGCCTGGATCCCGATGTCAGTGGTGATTTGCTGAACGGTTTCGTCGCGGGTAGCAGCATCGACTTCGACATAACCTGCGAAAGTATAGGTGAAAGCTGGCGACCATTGGCCGACACCTTCATCGGCCAGCTCGTGGCACTGGGGGCGACGTCGGTGGCGGCACCGGAATCTGGCAGCGGCGGAAATAGCCAAAGCGGTATCGCGGACGCGGGTGATCTGCTCTATCCAACCCTGGCTACGTCCTTCCTGCGTGTGATCGTGCCCGACGCCATTTTGACCACGACCAGTGGCGGTTCCGCCCAGGCAAGTGAGCAATTCAGCATCGCCGGTGCGAATAGCTATTTGGCTCTTTGTGAGCTCACGAGCCCGCCTGCGACTGGCACACGCTATGCGTTTTTTGGCGGGCGAACGTTGCTTAAGGCGTGCATTCGCGTGCAGGTCAATGGGGTGTCCGAGACTGTTTCGATCGGCACGACCTTAGCCGATGTGCTGGCCGCACACGCTGCCGCGCCGGCACCTGCGGCCAGCGCGCTCGCCGGCATTGAACTACGGCGCCGAACTGGCGCGCGCGTACAAAGTTCCGATGTCGCTATGAACCCCGCAGAAAGTCAGCCGGTCTTTGTCAATTGGCGCGGCCTGCAAGTGTGGGATTCGGCAACTGCGCTCAGCGTGCCGCTGCTGTCCGGTGACGAAATCTGGTTCTGATTCGAACGCGCCACCAGCAATACCGAAAAAAAAAAGCGCTCAAACTGCAGCTCTAGAGGACGCGACCATGGGTAATAGCGATCCGCTCTACCAACGCGCAGCCGGCTGCGAGCGCCTATATCAGAGCGAGGCCTCGTCGCCATCTGGCTCCGCAGGCTATTGGGCAGGCTGGCTCGCTGGCAATAACGGCGCGGCAGATCCCATTGCCTTGAGCCAGGCGTGGCCGGATGCAGGCGGGACATTGCTATTCCTGCCGCAAGCGCCCACCGATAAGCTGGCCTTCGAGCGCGACCTGATCGAATTTCTGGCGGGATTCGCTGTCGGATTTCGACCGCGATTTTTGTGGCTACGAAATCCCGCCGATGCCTATGCGGTATGGCGCTACGATGTCTTGTCGGTGCTCGGCACGGGCGCTAGCGTCACCACCTCCAAGTCGCAAACATTCAAGTTTGAAGACTACGGCTATCTGGTGGCGGCTGGCACCACAGTCGCTCTCGACACCACGGCTGCCATAGGCCAATTCCTGTTCGGCACTGGTACGCAGTTCTACAGCCCACAGTCGCGCGCACTCGCAAACGCCGTACGCTTGCCCATGGCGGGTGCGGGCATTGGCGCATGGGCAGGTCGCTTGTTACTTACCGGCGCGACTGCCGCCGATACCTTGCAAGCGCTTGGGGTGATGTTGCGCTTCTCGCGGCTCGCGACCAACGGCGATACCGTCGAGAGCGTGGATTTGCCGGTGCTCACACAAACTGCCGGTGGTGTTGATCTGGATATGTCCTTGGATCCATTGGCGCCGCTGGATCCCGTGCGCACGTGTTTCGTGTTTGCGGCATCAGCGCTAGGGGATGCGCCGGCGGCGTTGTCCAGTGCATGGATTACGACGCTGGGACGAGCGGTCGAGTTAGCCCCGCAGATATCGCCGCCGGCTGGCGTGCCGCGCGCCAAACTCGTTTTTGGACGTACGCCCAAAAGGCTTTCTGATGCACATACGGGTAGCAAATACCACTTGGCGCCGAGTGGCGGTTTTGCACTGACAACCAAATCGACCATCGAGCAACGCAAGCGTTTGGCGATAACGGCGCAGGGCGATCAAGAACAACTGATGCTGGGATTGGCGGGCACGGAGTATCTGGGACTAGCGGCAAACACCGCGACCTTGGCCGTGTTCATCGACGGGCGACCAGCCTTGGTGCGCACGACCGACGATCCGACGCGTGGTCCGCTGGACGACGCGGCAGTCACCTCCTACGCAAGTTTTGTGCAAGCTGAACTCAACACCGGTGTTTCCTATTTCGCGCAGCCGCAGAACGCGCCGCTGTATTCGAGCGGCGCCTCAGCCACGGTGCTGGATTTCCATCCGGTACTGGCCGGCAATCTGGCACCACTGTCGGCGGCGGCAGATCTGGGCGTGGATGCGCTAACCGCTCTGCCGATTGGTGCTTACATCGGGCTGGATCCACGCATAACTGAGCGTGCACGGGCAATCGAGAACGCGGGATTGGCACCTGCGCGGCGGCGGAATATGGGCGTGATGCCGCAGGCCGAACTCACAGGCGACCCGCCGGTTCGCGCCGTGACGCCACCTGGACTTGTGGCCGAAGTCGATGGCACGCGGTACACGCGAGTGATCATTGGCAACTTGCCGACCAGCCAGACGCCGGAAGTCGCCTTCGACTCGATCCCGGCCACGTTCCAAGCGGCCATGCAGAGCAATCAGTTGTTCTTCGTCGTGGCGAACCCCGCGGCGCTGGGAAGCCAAGGTGCCTTGTCACTGGAGATATCGGGTTGGCGATTCAAGCTCGATCCGGATCACTGGCGCACCGATCCGAACACACGTACCTATTTGCTGTTCAAATTTGCCGGTCGCACGCTGGAGGAATTGGCCGCAGATCCTGCGAGCTGGGGTTGGCAAGACGCCGGAAAAGTCGCGGGCGGTAGTCTCCAAGATACCAGCGCTGCACTCGCTGCAATCTTCGCCGCTGCGAAAGCGGCGCCGCCTGCTAGTCCGTATCAACGCTTTTATGAGCAGATCGTGTCTTCAGCGGCGTGGTCTGGCGTGCTGTTTCTGAACGCGGCGATCGATGTCGGCGAACTTGATCCACAACTGGGTTTCATCACCGCCGGCGTGGCGCTCGACCAGTTCTACGCTCACCATGTCGGTTTCTCGTTGACCTCATACACACTCGATTCGATGTCCAAAGCCATTACTTTGGGCCAAACCGCTGCATTCGGATTGGTGGATTACCAAGATCCGCGCGATCTCACGACCACCAAAACCATCCCCTTCGGCTACAAAACGCTCGCACTCACCGCGCAATTTGCCAATGCGGCGCTGGTAGGATTTGCCGCCCAGGTCGAGTTGTTGACCAATCGGCTGTTCGGCACCGAGCTGACCAAATTACAGCCCGAGCGCGGCAATAATCTGCTGCTGTCGGGCAGCTTTCATACGGTCGATGGTGCGCCTGCCTATGCATTCGAGTTGATCGGTCAGAACATCTTCGCCGCCGCCTCAGGCGCGCTCACTCGAATTGAAGTCGCGAGTGTGGGATTGCAAACCGAGAGTGTCGACAACGTGACCGGCTTGGTGGTGACGCGCTTCACGCTTAGCGGCAATCTGCAACTCACCGAAGGCCCGAACTTCGACCTGTTCTCTTACGGGCCCGCGAGCGACGGTAGCGGCAATGGACATCTGCGCTACGGCAATCTCGCGGTGCGCATGCGCTCCCATCGAGATGGCAGCGGCGATCCAAGCTTCATTGCTGCGGAAGACGCCATGTCGTTTGACTTGGCGAATAGCGAAGCACGCGCGCAGTCGCTGGTGGCAAAATTCCCACTGACCTTGACCAGCTTCATTGCCGTCGCGCCGAGCGAGTCAGCGCCTAGCCCCGACAAACTGGGCTATGTCTCGATTGCCGCGCCCATTGATCAGGCGGTGTTGGTCGCACCATGGTACGGATTCAGCTTCACGCTGCAACTCGGCACTTTGGGATCGCTCGCCGGCAGCGTGGGACTGACTGTTCAATTACTCACGGCTTGGTCGCCGGATAGCGACGAGGCGCAAGGCGGCGTTTATCTTGGCCTTAAGTTGCCAGGGCTTTCGGATCTGGGCATGCAGCTTCCACTGCAAGGCGTGCTGTCGCTCGGTTTTCGAAGTTTCGAAATGCAGCGCTATGCGGTGGAAGCCGGCGTCTACGGCTACTTGCTGCGCTTACATCGCTTCGCTTTGAGCTTCTTGGGTTTCAGCGTCCCACCCGGCAACACCGATGTGGTGCTCTTTGGTGATCCTGACAAGGGTGGCAAGGGGCCTCTGGGCTGGTATGCGGCCTATGCCAAAGACCTGCCACCGAAGAAGAAGCCAGCCTTACGCGCCGCCGAAGCCCTGCGCGGTGTGCCGCGCAGCGATATCGCCCGCCTACGCCGCCGACGCGGCGGCAGCCACACGCCCTGAGAGGAGATTTACATGCCGTCGCGCATCAACTTTCAGGTGCTCAATGTAGGCCAAGGCAGTGGCAATTTTGTGGAGATCTTCGCAGATGAAACCGACACCACACCGATCACCACGGTCCTGATCGATCTCGGCTCTGAGGGCGCGAGTAGCTCGCATCATGGTCCGAGCCTGGATCGAATCGTCACTAGCCTTAACAGCATGACCAATCCGGAGATTGCCTGCCTGTGTCTCTCGCATAGCGATACCGACCACATCAGCATGATTCTGCAATTACTGGCGGCATTCGATCCGCCCGGTACAGTTCCACCGACAAAAAATATTCTTACCGTGAAAAAGGCGTATTACGGTGGAAACCAGAGCCTTTACAGCAAGCGTAAGGGCCCGAACGTCTTGACCAAACTCGCCGATTATATGCCAAAGACGGTCAAGCCGGTTCCGGTGACAAGCAATACTTCGAGTTATGTTGAACCTAAAGTAGCGCTGTACGAAGACAAAACTCTGGGTTTCAATCTGCAATTGCTGATCGGCAACACCACTAAGGCCGAAGACGACGAAATTGACGATTCCAACAAACTTCCTAAAACTGGTGCGGTAAATATCAATACGGTTTCACTGGTGGTTGTCTTTGATTGGAACGGAGTGCAGTTTATCACCACAGGCGATGCCACAGGCATCACCATGCTGCGCGCGAACGGTGTGATGGGCACTGCCAGCGGAAGCTTCTTTACGCACCCATTGATGTTGACCATTCCACACCACGGAAGTTACGCCACAGCCTATGATTTTACCGGTCAAGGGCTTCGCGGTATCGATGAAAAAACCGCTCAGCTTAAACTGTTCGCACGGCGCTGCGGCGCAAAAACGCTCAGTGCGAGTGCCGGGCAGGTAGAGAAATTCAAGCATCCTTCAGCAGCCATACTCGGCATTTTCTGGACCTACTGCGACACGCAGGTACGGTTTACCGATCCCGGTGCCATCACCAGTGCACATTTTTACACCGCCTACAATGCGAACGAATACGGCTTTCAGTTGCATCTGCCGTCGACGGGGGCAACCGCTTGGCCGGCGCTCGGAAAAAATTGGTGGTTCACGCTTCAGTCACAAGTTCCGATATTTACCACCGATTACTTTGTGCGCACCCAGCTTGTTGCCTACGTCGAGCCGGCGCCCCCCTCGCCGCCAAGTACCAAGAAAAAGGTGAAAGCTTCGGATATTGATTATATGGGCGTGCTGCCGAGCTCCGTGGCGACGCCCAGTCCAGGCTGGATCGCTGCGATGCCCGCCGACTCAAAATTCCCGAAGCATGAGGAGGTCGGCTGGAATTACGCGTTGGATTCGGCAAAAAAATGCACGATTACGCAATTAGTGCCAACTAGCGCATCGCGTGCCTTTCTTCATTCATTGATCTCCAACGCTGAAGATGTTTACGGATGGCCTGCGGCTAGTGAAAAGAGCGCCTCCCGAACACCGGCGCGTACAACCACGCTCGCGCGAGTGATGCCGACACGCTTACCCGCACCGCAACGTCCACCGCCGCCCGGATCGCCGCGAATCAAGCGTCGCTGAACCGAATGGCGGCATAGCCGCAACCTGTGCGTTCCCGTGGAGAGACACCCATGTCGCTGAATGCCGTATTTGATGCGCTGTCTGGTTACCTCTCGGGCGGTAGCATTGATCTGTACGCTGCGAGCCAAGGCGAGCCGGAAACGCTAGCGGGCTTGGCGCAGGTGCTCGATCACTATGCTATTCGTGGTGCATTCGAGCTAACCGCTGCCACCTTGGTGCCGCCTGGCACTTCAGTCAAATTGGGTGGCAAAGGCAACTACGGTTTGGCCGTCGGCCAAGCCGGGGCGGCGATCACCGCGGCACTGGATATCACCGACAATGCAGGTGAAATGACCTTTGTGCTGCGTTTCGACTTCGGTGCCGCACGCATCGGATTCTCGTCGCTGTTCCCCAATCTATTGCCCGATTACGAGCAACTACAACCGAATCAATCGGTCGAGTTCAAGCCCTCCTTTCTCTACGATCTAGGGATACGCGTGCTGCGCCTGCAGGCGAGCAACGACGTCAATACGTCGGTGAGTGCAAGCGGATTGTTAGATGCTGAAGGCGTCTTGACTAAGTACAAATCGCTCTTTCCTGGGTGGCCGCTGACGATCACGGGTCGGATCGACATGCCGCGCGCTGGTGTCGCCGATGACGTGGTCGCCATGGATCTGACAGCGATCGACAAGCGCGTGCAGATTCCCTTCTATAGCAATCAGTTGAAAGATGTCGGGCTGTCGTTGAGTTCGGTACGTGACCTGGATATAAACGTCAATCTGGTCGGCTCTTTGTCATCGCTAGAGTTGATTGGCAGCCTGACTTTCTCTACCTACGCGCCAGTACGCCTCAGCATGCCGCTGACGGCCTCCGGTGGTACTTGGCGTTTGATCGCGGAGTTGCCATCGGGCTTCGCGACTATCGGCAATGCGATCTCGGCGCTGGCCGGATTGTTGGGTCTACAGCCAGATGATTTATTGCGGCCGATCGACTTTATCGGTCTTGATGCGTTTTACCTTTCCACAATCGAAGTGGCCTTCGCGCCGCCGGCGGGGGCGCTGCCGCGAGCCGAAGTGCCGCAAGCGATGGCGAGCGCATTGTTCACGCCAACCTTAAAATGGCTTGCCATCACCGTGCGCTCCGTGCGCTCCGACAAGGCCTGGACGCCGCCGCTGCCTTTTGTGTCGGTGGATAGAGTAGGCGCGCGATGGCTGGTCACATGGCCGGGCGGTACCAGCGGCAGTGTTTGGGGTGGTAGTGTTTTTGGCGGGTTGAGTCTGGGTGATTCCAACGAAACCGATCCAACTGGTAAGCCAGTGTTATTTACCTTGGATGTGACGGCGCTGTTGCCGCAGTTCATCGTCAAGGGTCGTCTACGCCAGGCGCTCACCCTGCCCATCGGCACGGCGCTTAAACGCTACGTGGGTGAGGGCACACCGGACACGCCGGCTGGCATGAGCCTTTCGACCTTCTGGTTCAGTGCCGATCCCAATCAGCGCACTTTCCGCGCTGAAGCGGAAATCGATATGGATTGGCAGTTGTCGCCGCTCTCGAATGTTGTGTTCGATTTGGTCGGTATGAGCTTCTTCGTGGACGTGCAGCAGTCCAGCGTATCTGGCGGGTTGTCAGCCTCGATTCGCCTTGACGATCAACCGACCGCCAACGGACTGTTCCCGACACTGACAGTGAGTGCCAAAGGCGAACGCGCGCAAGGAAAGACCGCTTGGACCTTCGAGGGCGGTCTGTTGCCGGGAGCGCCGCTATCGTTGACTCGCATGGCCAAGCGCCTTATCGGGGTATCGACGGATGGCTGGTCGAACTTCCCGAAAATCAGCATCGATACGCTGAATTTCGCGGTGCAGACGGGCGCGGCAGGCTTCTATTCGGCCGCGGGCTCGGCCTCGCTGCTGTGGTCGCCGACCATTCTCGATACGGAAGTGCGCATTGCAGTCAGTGCGGGCGCGAGCGTGACCAAACCGACAGGCGGCACGGCCGCGGGCACGGTGACTGGCAGCTTTGCGCTGAACCGGCTGGCGATGACCTTGGGCTTCGATTTTGGTGTGCCGAATCCCACTTGGCGCTTTCGTGTGCAATTTGGACAGCCATGGATTGAGCTGACCACATTCACGACCACCGATGTGCCCGCGCATCGCATTCTGACCGCGCAATTAGGCGGCGTGACGCTGGGTAGCATCATCGAATACTTGGTCAATCTGGCCGCGCCGACCTTGGGCTACCGGCTTGATCCGCCGTGGGATGCGTTAAACCGCGTCGACCTCTCGCGCTTCCTGCTGTCACTTGATCTGACCACGAGCACGGTCACGCTGGCGATGAATCTGCCGATCGATCTTGGGGTCATGCAGATCACGCAACTGGGCCTGAAGTACACGCGCGGGGCGGGATTGTCGGGTGTGGAACTTACCCTCGCGGGAAAGTTCTTTGGCCAGGACAAAAAACTTGGCTGGGATGTGATCAAGGATCCGCCGCCGGCCGTGCCGGGGCAGGGCGCTTCATTGGTGAATCTGTATTACCTAGCGCTTGGGCAACGCGTGCGTCCGCAAGACCAAAGCCCAAAAACTGTGCGCGCCTTTCTCGACTCCATGGAAAAGGCGATGCAGCCGCTGCCCCCTGGCGGTAGCACGCCACCGCCGATTGGCAATGGTGTCGAGTTCGCCGCCGATAGCGAGTGGCTGATCGGGCTGGACATCGATATTGCAGAGACTTTCAGGCTGGGGCTGTTGTTCAACGATCCAACGATCTACGGTCTGTCCATCGCTCTGCGTGGGTCAAAGTCTGGCTCCTTCGACGGGCTGGATTTCCAACTGCTGTACAAGAAGATCTCCGACTCCATCGGCATGTTCCGCATCGATCTAGCCCTGCCACTGGCGATGCGCAGTTTCACTATTGGGGTCGTGGGAATCACGCTAGGAAATATTGCGCTCGAGATCTACACCAATGGCAATTTCACGGTCGATTTCGGCTTTCCGTGGAAACGTGATTTCTCGCGTTCATTCACGTTGCAGTATTTTCCCTTCATTGGCCGCGGCGGTATCTACTTCGGCTATCTCAATGGCGCGACATCCAGCCGTGTGCCAAAGATTACCGACGGCACTTTCGATCCGGTGATCGAACTCGGCGTCGGCCTAGCCGTTGGTGTTGGCTCAGAAGTCGTCTTCGGACCACTTTCCGGCGGTGCCTATGTACAAATTGAGGTGATTTTTCTGGGCGTATTCGGTTGGTTCAATCCGACCGACCACGGCCGCAAGCCTGCGGTTTATTTCTGGGCGCAGGCAACTGCGGCGATCGTTGGCAAGGTCTATGGCACGGTCGATTTCAAGGTCATCAAAGTATCCATTTCCTTGATGATCGAAGCCGAGGCGATGGTCACCTTTGAGGTCTATCGCGCGGCGCTATTCCATGTTGCTGTGCGCGTCACGGCAGAAGCCGAGATCAAGATTCTGTTTATCAAGATCTCGTTTAGCTTCAAGGTCAGCTTGGCTTTCGACTTCACTGCGGGTAGCGATCAGGCGACTCCGTGGACACTCGCCAGCAATCAAGGCACCTATCAATCCTTGCGCACGCGCGGCAATCGATTGCCGGCTTTGCGCCGTTCGCAGCAGCGGCGCATCGCAGCGCTCGCGCAGTTCCAACGGCGCATGTTGCAAGCGCGCGGCGTGCTGCGCGCGCAAGGCGCGTACTGGTTGGATTTCGATCCTAAGGCTGCGATCTTCGCCAGTCAGAAGACACTGGTGCTTAATCTGATTCCGGCGTTCTCACTGACCGATCTGCCGATCGCATGGAATGCCGCGGCGCCGACGAATGCAGATCCCGCGTGGCGAATTGCATTGCTGCTCACGGCTGAGACTGGCGTGGATCCGGCGGCAGTCACCCCCAAGATGCGAGAAAAGCGTAGCGCCGCCAATTGCTTGCATGCAGACGACGAGACCGGGCAGCCCGCGCACTTGCTGGCCGAAGCGCTCTTGCGCTGGGCCATCTACGCCGTGGTCACGCCGGACGGCCAGAGCAATAGCGGCAATGTGAGCGCGGCGCAGTTGGCGCAGTTGGCGGATCAACTGGATCTACCTGAAGCCGCCAATGACGCATTCTCGATAAAAAATCTGAGCGCGTTCTTTGAGCACAGCCTGCTCTGGCAAATTGCGGGTGATCCCGGCGGCGGCGGTATCGCGATCGACGCCATGCTATTGCCATTGCCGCCGAAGCTGACGCTGAAGTGGGACAAGCCCGTCGCGGGCACACGGGATTTGGCGACGTGGCAAGCTATCGGGGAGCGCTATATCAGCGACGTTGCGGCCTACCAGCAAGACTTCCAACCGATGTCGAAAAAGGGCGCCGCAGGCAACGTCGACCGCGCGCAGGATGAAGTTCTGGAAGCTTTCGCTTCGCACGCTTTCCGCGACTTTTGTTTGATGCTGACCAAGGCGGTGGTGAAGACGGCGCGCGATCAATTAGAGCAGTCGCCGGTCAAGATCGAGGCGCCGGCTTCGCTCGCGGAAATTGCCGCACGCTTCCCGACGGCGACCGTGGACTACCGCGTGCAAGGCGGCGACACGCTTGCGCAAGTCGCCATGAGCGTCGGCGCGACCGCCGAAGAACTGTTGGCTTTAGATCCGAATTTGCCAGCGACGCTGGCGGCGGCGCAGCCCGGCACGATTTTGCCGATCAGCATCGGCATTGCGCCGGCCATGATTGCGCTCGACAATCCGGACGCGGCATTGACGGCTGGTCAGCGCACCTTGGGAACCGTGCATGCGACCGTGCGCGAAGGCGATAGCTTTAGTTCGATTGCAACGCGCTTTGGCATAAGCGCCGCAACGCTCGCAACGGTCGCTGTCATCGACGATCTAAAGTTGCTCGGCGCGGATCGGCTGATCGCCAGTGTGGCAGTGCCCTATACGTTCGCGGCTGATGTTTCACCGGGGCTAGGGGCTGGCATTTTCTTCGCGCGCTGGTTCGGCACGGCGCAAGTGATCGAAGCCGATTGGTATGCGCAAACCTTATCGCTTTGGAATGCGACAGCGCTGTCTGGCATCGATCCAGCAGGATGCATTCCGGCTGGTTTAGCGCTCAAAGTTCCGGTCGCGTTCAACGACACGCAGATTCCGGCCGGCGCCAACTACATCACCTTGGCCGGCGACACGTCGCTGCGTATCGGCGCGGCGCTAGGTCTGTTACAGCTCTACAGCGTGGGTGGGTCGGGAAGTTCGCCACCGCCGAATTGGCCGGCATTCCGCGATGTGGTCACGCAGAACGGGCGCAGCATTAGTCTTCCCGCGGCGCAGATTCCGGTCGAGCCCGGTGAAAGTGCGCGCACGCTGGGATTGCGCACTCTGCTCAAGACCAGTGGCAGCGATGTCGATGGGTCCGCATTGCTGACTTGGCTCGGCACCTCGCCGGTGCTCTCGCCGATGTCCTTGATCGAAATCAGCAGCGCAATGGTCGATACCGGCGTGCTGGCCAGCTTTTCAGCGATAGCGTCGGCAATGGGATTGTCGCTGGTTGAGATCGGCGCGGCGCTCGCCAACGTCTCTGGACTGCTTGCAGCCAGCGCCGAAACGCCAGTGGAGCTCAGTGTTTCTGCTGTGCCGGTTCAGGCCATTGAGACTTTGGTCCGTGACTCGCTGGCGGGACGCTCGGTGGCCGATCTCGCGGGCCAGATGTCGCGGCAAACGCTGTCTGGCTTGCGCTTACCAGCGCCGCAAACCAACCACGACGGCATCGTCGTGGCAACCGGCCCGATGACCGCCTTCGTCGAACTCACCGGCCAGCAGATCGTTGGACCGCCGCCCGGTGATGATGTGGGTGCGGGCACCGGCATCAATCTGGACGTGAGCGCCAACGGGGATGCGCCGTGGATAACGCTGGTGGATTCGACGATCACACGCGGCGAATCCATATCGACTCTGCAAGAGCACTATCCGGCTGCGGCAAAACTCAATCTCGCGCTTCGGGCTCGACACGGCGAAAAGGCCGTCTTGCCAGCCGGTTTAATTCTGCGTACGGGCATCATCGAGCAGTTGAATTTCAGCTACAGCGCCGCGGATCTCAAAGCGCGCTATCCGGTGCCGAGCTTGAGTCTGGCGCCGGTTGAAGGGCCGGTCGCGATTCCTTTGTCGGCGCTGGCGCCAGAGAGCTTCGGCTTGGATCACGAAATCATCCTGCAAACCGCGCAAAAGCTAGCCCTGCCGGGCGCGCAATCGGCGTTGACTGGTCAGCCACAGTTGTACCCATTCCCGAACGGCTTGCGCCTGCTGGCACATGGCGGCACTGCGCGCAGCTTTGAAGTCGTTGCGAGCAAGCCAGGTGACTCCGTGCGCGGCGAGAGCAGCATCCTGCCCGATGCGACATTCGCCGCGAATGTGCGCGTGCGCATTCAACGCAGCAGCGTCGATCCGCCGGTGTACACACTAATCGGCAGCGATGCGGGCGGCCGCGAAGTTTTGCTCGATCTGGTGGCCAATCTCGGCGCCGGCGCCGTGGCCTATCTGGCGGTCTCGCCGGATCCTGCAGCGCCCGATACCAATGGTTTGACCATAGTCGATCTGGCCACGCCCCAAGCAGCTTTCCTGGTGCGCACCAATCTATCAACAGCCAGCGTTCCAGACGAAGTCTCGCTATCGCGATCCAGGTTGCAGGCGCGCAAAGCGGACGCCGATCTGCCGTTGAATGCGGCCGATTTGTCCAATCCTGCACAGTTCGCGCAACTACTATTTGAAGGCAGCGTGGTCGGTGGCAGTGGCTATTTTCTCTCGGTCACCGCGCGCGATGGAAGCGCTTTGCCAGCCAGCGCCTTCGATAATGATGGCCGCGCGGAATTGAGTTTCCTGGTGATCTCGGCGGCAGCCCAGCAGCCCGCGCCGAACGGCCGTGCCCTCGAAACCTTCGTCAACTGCACTTTGCTTGGCGCAGGTATCGATCCGAGCTCGCAGTCTTTAAGCGTGATCGACACTGACGACACCTTGGGCAATCACGTCGCGACCGTTCCGCCCGGAAATGCCGGCTTTCGCGTGGTTTTACCGAACCCACGTACGGATGCCAACGCGCTGCCGACGGATATTGAGCCGACACCCACGGCGCAACTCTTTGGATTGGTCGACTACACGTTGGGCGGAACCGGTCAAAGTTTTGACGCGAAGCTGCCGGGACTGCCGATTTATCCGCGTTCGCCTGACGACCCAACTTGGCTGGAACAACGCCGGCTTCGTCGGCAACGCTTGCGTGGTGAGAAAGCGGCAGTTGAAGTGACCAGCCCCGATTGGTTGTTTGAAGTCGTCGTGCCGGTGAGCCGCTTCGCTGGTGCGTCCGCGGCGCCAGCGGTGGCTGGATTGCCCGATCCGGTGAGCGATCCTTACCGTGGTCTCGGCGCCGCAGTCTCGCGTCCCGATGCCAACTTCGCGGTGGGAATGCGCGACGCACTCGGCAACGCCTCGGCGGATGCCAATGCCTACGCTTTGCAGGTGTCTATTGGCTATACCGACCCACTGATCGGGCCGGATGGGTGGCCTTCAACTCGCTTGAGTTATCTGGTCTCGGACGCCGCGCCGAATGGCCAGTTGAGTATTCGGCTCGATTCACTACCGGCCAATCTGTGGCCGGCGATTGGCGAGGACTTGCTCAGCGCGCGCGCACGCGCACAGCAGCAGTGCGAACGTTATCAAGCTATTTACTATCAATGGAGCCAGCCAGGCCTTGGTTTGCAAGCGGACAGTAGCCTGTTCGCAAGCGCAGGCGCGCAAACACTCAGTAACGGGCCGGCGGCCATGTGGCAGTTGGCGGCTGCGCAGTATTTGTCCGCGAATGTTCTCGGGAGCGCGGTTTCGGTCAATCCCGCAGCCACCCAAGCTCAACAGTTGGGACCGTTGGCTGCCAGCTTCGGCTTCACCTTGGATCACTTTGCTGCGGCCAATGCGTCCGTGCTGGCTCGCGCCGTGCTGCTCGATCAAGCGGTGCCGATGCCGGCCTATGTGGTCATGCAGGAAAACGATAGCGCCGACGTCATCGCGACGCGCACGCCACCCGGCGTGATCGCACCCACGCCCGAAGCACTGCTGAATTTGGATGCAAACAGCCAGCGGCTACCGTTGCGTGCTGGCGCTTGGCTGGTGACGGATGCGCGCCAGGAAACGGTCGAGGCGGCGGATCCGACGCCGTCGATCGCGCACTATGCCGCACTGCTCGGCAGTAGCGCAGGTCAGCTCGGGCTCGACAACGCCGATGTGCGAATGCTGCGCAGCGGGTTCGTTTTCGACATCGACCAGGTGCCGCTCACAGTCAATTACGTGACGGAAGACGGCTGCGTGGTGCGCAGCTTCAATGAGGCCGTTGCCGCCTATCTAGTGCTGGGCGTGCACATCGAAGCCGATCAACTCGCTGAGAACGTGCGCGATGCTGACAATTTATTGAGCGTCGGTACGGTGCTGCACTCGACGCACTATCAAGTGCCCGCACCGTCACCCACGCATCCCTTCGAGACCTTAAGCGTCAACGGCAGCGGCAGCACGCCGGAGCGCCTCGCAAAGCTGAACACCGGCGCGCGTAATCTGTTCGATCGCGGCGCGATGATCTACGTGGGCGACTTCGAGCAACTCCAGAGCGTCGACGCCGACGATCTAGCCACATTCGAGCAATGGACACAGCGTTTCGGCACAACGGCGACGCAGTTGTTGCAGCGCATGGATCAGGCCAGCGCCGCCATTCCTGCCAACTCCAGTCTTTGCGTGCCGGGATTGCTGGCGCTGGCTGCGAATACTCAACGTCGAATCGGCGCTGTGGTGCCGGAAAGTTTGCAGCCGCAGTTACTGGTTGCACGTTTCGACTATGGGGCGGCCGTGGCCGACGCCATGGTGCAGTTCGTCAACGATCAATTGGCGATGCCGCGACTGTTGGCAAGCGGCGTGACCGTGGCGGTCAATTTCGGCGGCAATCCTTACAGCACATCCACTGAGGCCAATGACACCTTTGGCCGCGTGCTCGCGCGTTTGCAGGGGCAGGCCACTGGCATTGACGTGGCCAGTCTCGCGGCGGGTGTTGCCGCCAATGCGCAGTTACTGAGAGTCGGCGCGGCGATCATCGTGCCGGTTGCCATCCTCGATGCGAATTGCAGCAGCGCGACCGCCGCTCTACGTTATGGCGTTGCAGTCGATGCCCTGGCTGCCGCCAATATCGGCTTGCGTGGATTGTTTCTGCCGCACTGCGATTTGTATGCGCCGTCCGACAGCAGCGTCAAAGTCGCGACGGTCATCGATGACAGTTGGAACGCCATCTTGTCGCGTTTCGCCGATGCAGGGATCACCGACGATCTATCGGCCATCGTGATCTTCAACCGCGATGTGGATGTTTACAGCAAAGCTGCGCAGTTATTGCTGCCGGGACCACCGGTGGTTTTCACGCTGCCACTTAATGCGAGCAGTTTTGCGCAGCCGATCTTTGCGCTCGATGTCACGCTGATTAGCACGCGTCCTAGCGAATTAATCGACGCGAATTTTGCCGACACCGCGGTGCAAAGAACACGCAGTGTGGCGCAGCCGGCAACGGGCGATGCCGACGCCGACTCGCGCGAACGGCTGAGTACGGATTTGCGTGCGGCCATGCCGAGCTTGCGCTTGGCCAGCGGACGCAGCCCAGACACAGAGGCCAATTTGTGGATGGTCGACTTTGGCAGCTCCGGTATCTCAATGGTTGATGTGAGTGCTGGCGCGCCTGGCGTAAGCGGCGACAAATGGCCGCGTTTCTATGCTCTGCGTCCGCTCTACGCCTCGTTAATTTCGCGCACCGGTATTCATGTACCGGTGGTCAATAACGATGGCACGATTTCCGATTCACCGAACGCCAGCGACTTTGTCGGCGTCGATGTGGAAACTTGGGCGCGTGCCTATCTCGCCGATGTTGATCGATTGCTGGCAGGGAGTGTCGCGACTGAGATGTACCGCGATGTTACCCAGCGTCCAGCACTGGATCGCTTGCTGGCAGCGAAGCGCTTGTTGGTCGGCGCTGGCACAGACAGTGGCGTGGCGGCAGGTTTAGCACCGGTGCTGAGCTTGCAGTCATCTGTGGATGCGAGCGCGCGAGCCAACGCGGTCAGCGCGCTGTCACAAGCATTGGGCAGCAGTTTGTCCAGCGCCTATGCATCGGTGGGCGTGGTGCAATATGACACGAAGGTCGATTCTTATTGGACACGCAATCCCGGTGGCCCAGGCGCACGGCTGTTCGGTGATGGTATTCCCGATTCGGCCAGCCCGGTTTCTTACACACTCACCAGCACACGTGTAGATCTGGCCGCGCCCACCAGCACCGCTGAATTCATTTTGGGCCTCGACCGACCCTCTGAGCACAAGTCGATCGCCTTCTCGCCGAGCATGGTGCCGACGCACTTGGAGTGGAACATCCGGGCGCTGCCGCTAGATGGCAATGCCGGCTATGTCTCATCCAACTGGCTGACCTTTATCCCTGCACTCACCGCAGCCGTCGCGCCGACGAGCCTGCATATCGATTTGGGAGAGAGCACCGCGCCGATTCCGTTGCGCGCCTTTCCCAGCTTGCCCTCAGTGCAAGCGCAGTCGGGCGGCGCGAGCTTCCCGGATGGGGGCACGCTCAACCAACTCAGCCAATGGACTTATGAATTCAGCTATCGCCACGAACACGCGGCGCAGGATGAATTAATCGTCAATCTGCAATTCAATTTGACGCAATTAGCCAGCCGCGCCCGCCTCGAATCCGGTCTGGATGTGGCCACCAGTTTGGCACGTTATCAATCCGCGGCACCCACGCTGTTTGGCCTGCTCGACGGATTGGGTCACGACACCACGGCCGCCAACGCCGCGAATAGTTTGGCTGCATTGGTGCTCGAGTGCGCGCAAGCCTGGTCTGGCCATTTCGCAGCCAATGCGATGCAAGCGCGCAGAGCCGCCAACATCGCAGCCAGCAGCTTCTGGCTAGACGTGCAACTGATCTACAGCGGCGATGGCACCAGTATTGTGGCCATCGATGTGACGCGTCTTGCCGATCCAGATCAACCCGGCAATGGTCCCACCGCGCCGGGCCCGAATGACGCATGGCCGGATTTGCACTACCGCGCGCCCGACGGCCTCGATTACGCGCTCACGGGCGCCGATGTGGTGCCTTCCGCGTTAACGCGCCGCTACATATTCAACGGCGATGCGCCGCCAAGTGCCGAATGGGCACAGGTCGGACTGCGTTATCCCAACTTGCAAATCGCCGACTGGCAGAACGCCACCGGCGGCGTTGCCGTGGTTCGCAATCGCGCCCTGATCGACGGTGCGCAGACCAATCTCGACTTCGTCTACGCCAGCGCCCGCGTGCAAGCCGCCGATGTCACCACGCCCCTGCTGCAGTGGACGCAAGCCGTCGAAATCGGCCAAGGGCCGAATCCGATTACGGGCTTGGTCGCGGCGCTGGAGCAGCTATTTGGTCAATCGCCCAACGGCCAACCGCTCTCGCTGGCCATCGGCTACGGCTATGAACTCACACCGGGTTTAAGCAGCGGCAGCGGTTTACGCACGGTGATTCCGGTCAATCTACTGCCGCGCACCGAATGGAGCGTGACCCTTGCCACCGATCTAGCCGATGTGATTGCCGAGTGGCAAAACAGATATCAACCGGCAACCACCGGCGGCCTTTATCAATTTGGGCTGACCTTGTATTCGTCGCAAGCACCACAGACCTCGCCGCCCTTGTTGACGGTGGAGCAGGTGATTTGGCGGGTTTGACGCGTTCGGAGCACTGTGCTGCGCGAGTTTTGGTGGTCCGGATTCGACATCCTACATGGTGCCTCAAGCAGCATTGTCGGATCCGTAGCAATGCGGATCTTGCTGCAAAAGGACGCCATTGGACTTGACTCGACCGCAGCCGTGAAACTGCTGCTGTGATCAAGTGATCACCATTCCGGCTACAGTCGCCGTATCCGGACCCCTCCTGTGCTCAGCCGGTGGACGTCATTGCGCGCGGTCTAGGCGCCGCCGCAACCCTATCGCGGCGGCGGGCGCCTCGTGCGGACACGAAATTCAAGGCGCTAAGAAATTTATTTCAAGAAACAGTACTTTCGACACTTCATGGTGATGTAGTTAACTACAACACTAGAGTTCCACACAAGGAGCACGGCCATGAAGCTGAAGATAATGTCGTTGTCACTGTTGATCGCCAGCGTGATCGTGGCGCACGAACCGGTTTTGGCTCAGGGCGCCGGTTCGACGGCCACCGCGAGTGCCATCGCCAGTGCAGATCCCGCGCAGCAGGTTCGCGATGCCGCCAAATACTTGCGTACCAATGACCTGGCGTCGCTATTGCGCACCGTGGTGCCGCCCGCCGATGTCGCATTCATGCGCGAAGCGTATGAGCTCAAGCGCCAGACGCCGACGACGGACGAGGATCGTGCAAAGTTCAATGAGAAGTTCGCCAAACTCATCGCGCCGGACGCGGTCGATCAATTGATGCTGGAAATTGAGCCGAAGCTAGTCACCGCACGTCCGCAAGCGCCGGGCGCAATTTTGATGGGATTTGGCGCCTTGCAGATGGCAGTCAATTCGCCCGATTCTGATCTGACCCCGGAGCAGCGGACTTCGTTGAAATTGGCATTGCCGGGTATCCAGCAATGGGCCTCGACCACGGATTTTTTGAGTTCTGATACGCTGCGTCAGGCGATAACTTTGGTCGCCAATGCGGCGCGCGCGACCGGTGTCAGCAATGTGGACCAATTGAAGATGCTGTCCTTTGAAGAACTGCTAGCGAAGGCGGGCAATATGTTGGCTGCCAGCAAACAGGCTGCGCGCATTTACGGCATCGATATTGATGCGATTCTCGCCACCACCGACGTTCAAGTGCTAGACATCAGTGGCGATAAAGCCCGCGTGCGCGCCACTATCACAGTATTCGACGCGCCGATTTCTGCCGAGCACGAATTGGAATTGGTCGACGGTCGTTGGTACGGTAAGCACGCGCGAATCAACATCGGTGTTGGCGATGATTTGGTTGATATTGACGGCTGAACTCGGCTTGGCTTTTGGCGCGGTGCCCGATGCTGCGTCGTAGACCATTGATGTCGCTGAAATGCAATGACGGTCCGGAATAGGGCCGTCGTTGCTTGTTGAGCAATCGCGGAGCTTCCCAAACATCTAGCAGCCTGTCGGACTTAAAGGAAATCGGCTGCAAATCCGCCTGGACGATCCATATTCCGCCGCTTTCTCGGGCAATAGAAGAGCTATTACCCTTCAAAATCGACGAAATCTGGCTTCG
>Ga0105044_10001048_pt1 | contig 35967 bp, 24 predicted proteins | sample MAT01_FD_78092 | JGI IMG/M metagenome (GOLD analysis project Ga0105044, IMG submission 78092) | Freshwater microbial communities from Lake Fryxell liftoff mats and glacier meltwater in Antarctica - MAT-01 | ecosystem: Environmental > Aquatic > Freshwater > Ice > Liftoff microbial mat | place...
TCGTGGAGAAGCTGAGTCGTTGCCGGCAAACCCTGGAGGCCATCAAGCCCGGCTGCACGCGCCCAAGAATGCGCAAAACAAAGGGAAAATAACTCCAGCTGTTTGCAAGACACTACACTAGCCCGGGGGGACGGAACCTTTGCTGAAATTGCCCGACTGGCCGGGGTGAGTGCCACGGATTGGACGTGGGGTGCCGCATTTTTGGATGTGGATCTCGATGGTTGGGAGGATCTGCTCCTGACGACCGGAGCGTTTCATGATGTGCAGGATCTAGATGCGAACCTTGAAATTGCCCGTGGAGGAGGCTGGAAGTCCCGGGAGCAGCGATTAAGGGACATCAAACTTCTCCCCCGACGCCTGACTCCGAGCGTGGCGCTTCGGAATCGACGAGATTTAACCTTCGATGATCAGAGTGCGGCCTGGGGTTTTAATCAGGTCGGGATCGCCCAGGGCATGGCTTTCGCGGATCTGGACAACGATGGGGATCTCGATGTGGTTATTAACTGTCTGAACGAGCCGGCCCGCCTTTTGCGCAATGAGTCGTCCGCTCCGCGAGTGGCGATTCGGCTCAAAGGCGCGATTCGAAATACGCGTGGAATAGGCGCCCGGATTAAAGTCACGGGCGGGCCCGTGACCCAGACTCAGGAGATCATGGCCGGGGGACGTTACCTCTCCAGCGATGAGCCGGTCCGAGTCTTTGCTACAGGTGAGGCGGCGGCAGTTGATATTGAAGTGCGATGGCGAAGCGGGCGGCGCTCGGTCGTTCGAGGCGCCCGCCCGAATCACCGGTACGAGATAGCCGAATCCGGTGCCGAGATTATAGGGATGGTGGAAGTGCCGGTGCTTGAGCCCTGGTTTCGCTCGGTGAGCACCAATCTGGGTCACATTTCCGTGGATCTACCTTTCGACGATTTTGCGCGGCAACCACTGCTTCCTCGCACGCTGAGTTCACTCGGTCCGGGCGTCGCCTGGGTGGACGTGGACGGTGACGGAGACGACGACTTAGTGATTGGCGGAGGACAGGGTGGGCGCTTGTCGATTTATCGAAATGAGGGGCAGGGGAAGTTCGTTGGCGAAGCGGACGCTGCGAGGGCCGAGGTTAATCCTCGCGAGCAAACTGGAGTGGTCGCCTGGACAAGTTCGACGGGCGTGCGAATCGCGGTCGGTGAATCGAATTGGGAAGATGGCGCCACCAATAGCGCGCCGTTCTGCGTGTTGTCGTTGTCACCGTCGGCGAAACCGACATTCCCTGGCTTTCGGATTCCGGCGGCAGTGGGTCCGTTGGCGATGGCGGATGTAGATGGAGACGGGGATCTGGATCTTTTCCTGGGCGGTCGGGCGGTAGCTGGGCGCTATCCGGAACCGGCGACTTCGCAGATCGCGTTGAACCGGGATGGAAAGTTTGAGGTTGGCCAGGAACTGTCCCGCTTGGGCTTAGTCAGCGGGGCCACCTTCTCCGACTTTGACTCGGATGGAGATCCGGATTTGATGTTGGCCTGCGACTGGGACTCGCCGCGCTTGTTTCGTAACGATCAAGGGACGCTGGTCGAGGTCACGGCGGAATTGGGGTTGGCGGAACTCAAAGGCTGGTGGAATGGAGTGGCCACGGGCGATTTTGATGGCGATGGCCGCTTGGATTTTCTCCTGTCCAATTGGGGTCGGAATGGACGGACCGGCGAACCTCCTGCCCACGAATTGCCCGTATCGCTGTTCTTTGGGGACTTTGCTGGAAATGGGGAAGTGCAAACCTTGCTAGCGTCGTTGGATCCGAATTTGTCGATCGTTACCCCGTGGCGTGAATTCAGGAAGGTTCGACAAGGTATTCCTGATTTGGGCGAACGGATCATCAGCCACCATGCCTATGGTCGGGCCAGTCTGGCGGTGGTTCTGGGTGAACGGGCGAGGAGCGCTCAGGAACTCCAGGTGACCACGCCGGATTCCTTGATCCTGCTCAACCGGGGTAGGCGTTTTGAAGTTCGGCGACTGCCGATTGAAGCACAGTTTGCGCCTGCCTTCGGGGTCAGTGTGGCTGACTTCGACGGCGACGGTCGCGAGGACATTTTTCTGGCGCAGAATTTCTTTGGGACGGATACGGAGACGTCGCGATTGGATGCGGGTATCGGGTTGATCCTATTGGGGGACGGCCAGGGTAGCTTTCGGGCCTTGGGGCCGCGCGAGTCTGGGTTCTCGATCTATGGCGAGCAGCGCGGTAGCGCGGTGGGAGATTTTAACGGAGATGGCCGGCCTGATTTGGTCGTTGGCCAGAACAATGGGCCGACTCAATTGTTGCAGAACGAGCGGGCGAGTCCGGGAAAGCGGGTAACCTTGCGGGCGGGGCCAGAGAATTATTCCGGCATCGGGTCCGTGGTTCGATTGAGGTTCGAGAGGGGTCTGGGACCTGCTCGGGAGGTTCATGCCGGAAGTGGTTATTGGTCGCAGGACTCGATGACCCTGGTGTTGGCGGCGCCGAGCACACCGCTTGCGGTTCAAGTGCGGTGGCCGGGAGGGGGAGTCCGAGAATATCCGTGGCCAGTCGGCGCCGATTCCCTGACGGTGGTTCGCGATTAAATCTAAAACCGGGAGTGGAACCACAGAGAGGGAAAGACCAGGGGAAGGGGCCTGAGTCTGATTCTCCGAAGAAGTCATCCTGCGAGTGAGGCTTTTTTCGGGGCGTGCTCGTTCGTCTTTCGTCGGGACTCGGTATCTCTGTGCCTCTGTGGTCAGTTTCAACTGCGGTTTCCAGGCTTATTGGTTTACCTGTAGATCCCAATTTTCGTTCCGGATCGGAACGGTCTGTTCCTTCCCGCCCGGCCAGCGGATCCAAAGCGACTCGACCGGTTGAGCGTGACCGAGGATCTGAATCACTGCGTCCTGACTTCCGGCGCCGGTGCCGGCCTGGACGGTGCGGATCGGACCCATACGACCCTCCGCATACCGTAAGCGCAATTGAGCTCCCACGCCGGTCGGGTTGGCGGGAGTCCCCTGTAAACGCACGCGAATGCCGCGGGCAGCGCACTGGTTCAAATAGAGTTTAGTTTTTGAACTGTTCTGAGAAACCGCGAGATCAACTCGGCCATCGTGATTGAAATCCGCCAACGCCGCGGTCCGTTGTTCTCCTTCCAAATGGATGCCAGTCACTGCGGCCTCCACCGCCACGAAATCTCCAGTGCCGATTCCTTTGAGCCATAAGCCGCGTCCACTGTCATTTCGGGTCAGGTCTGAGGCGATTCCGTAATTGTTTTGACTCAGGAAAAGGTCCTCAATTCCGTCACCATCGAAGTCGCCCACATTAAGGGAAAAAACGGGAGACAGCTGGGCCTCCCGAGGCAGTGGCCGGCGCTCAAACTTCGAGCCCCGATTTAGGAAGACTACGGATTCCAATTCAACCGCCTCCCGAAGTTGAGTGCTGGCCAGTCGTGTGCCGAGGATTTCCGCCATGGTAGAGCTGCCGAACGCCTCGTGCGTCGCAAACCGGGATAGCAGTTCTGGCAAGCCCAGGGCCAAACGGGTGCGATCTCGGAGGGGGAACCATTTCCCTTGGTTGTGCCAGGCTTCGAGCATCTGAACCGTGCCGTCCGCATTCCAATCTCCGTGAAAAAGCCCCAATTTTCCCGGTTGAAAGAGTTCGTAGTCCGTGTTGCGTCCCCAATTGCCGGCCGCGAGATCCACAGTGCCATCCCCGTCGAAATCCCCCGAGGTGAGGCTCGTCCACAGACCCGTATGCGAGGCGAAACCCCAAAGCGTCGTCACGTCTTCGAAGTGGCCGCGTTGATTGCGAAAGACCTTGATCGGACCCCATTCGAGGGCGAGGGCAAGATCAGGATCCCCATCGCCGTCGAGGTCGCTGAACGTCACTCCGGTGACCAAACCGACCGATTGGAACGGTTCACTTAATGTCCGGTTCAAGCGCAGTACGCCCTGCTCATTCAGCCAAATCGCCGAAGTCGCGGGTTCCGGAAAGCGGCCAGGAACCATCCGTCCACCGACAAATAGATCGAGATCACCGTCGCCATCGAGGTCGGCTACTGACAGGGGGCCGATGCTTGCTGGACCCGCCGGCAGGGTCTGCGGCGCCGCCGTGGGAGAATAGACCACAATCTGACTTTCCTGGCCTGGCCTCATCTCGTAGTTCGAAATCCCGACCAGGAAGTTATGGCTTCCCTGTCCATCTGCCCAGCCCACGACCGCGGACTGATCGCCCCCTGATTGCCCCGCACCTTCAAGCAAGTTGAAAGTCTTTCCCTCCTCGCTGGCAAAGACGGCGAGTCGACCGCCTCGCGCGGCGGTCACGATCAAGTCCTCCCAGCCGTCGGCGTTGAAATCATACCAGCACAAGCCCGGTCCGAATCGGCTCAAACGATGGGGAAGGAGCGGTTGCCGCGCCCAATCTTCAAAGGCGCTTTCGACATGAACTTGGCCGAGCAGAGAACTAACATCCGTGAAAAAGGGTGGTGGCTGAAGTTTCTCGGGACGGGGCCAGGGGGCAGCCGTGGCGATCTCCTCGATCTCATAGATTCGATTGGGCTGCAGATTAGTGAGGGTACTTCGGCCTCCCTGACGCCACTCGACTTCCAGTTGAAGGGGTTGTTCCGGGGTTGTCGTGGCGGCGAAAACGCGGAGCGCTTGATCGCTCGATAAATAGCGTCCACCGCTAATCACCTCCTGACTTTGGGACACCGGCCCACCTTGCAACCGCAGGCGCGCACCAATTCCCTGGGTATTGGGCGGACGCCCCTTGAGGCGAATGGCAATCCGGGGTGCCGTCGCGTTGTTTCGGTACACTCCGGCGGCGGCATTCAAATTGTTGATCACGACATCGAGATCCCCGTCGTTATCTAGATCGGCCAGAGCCATGCCATGAGAGACTCCCGTATAGTCGAAACCCCAGTCACTACCCATCGATTGGAAGGTGCCATTCCCGCGGTTGCGGAAGGAGGCGTTCGGTGTCCGCCATTCCGGATGAATCTGTCGATATCGCTTAGCCTGCTCGGGAGTCCACTTGCGTTGCCGAATTTGGTCGGTGCTGTCTTGGTCTAACACATCTTGATCAAATCCGTTCGTTATCAATAGATCTTCGTACCCATCTAGATCTACATCAATGAAAGCGGGGCACCAGGACCAATCGGTAGCGGCCACGCCGGCCATCAACGCGGCCTCGGAAAATGTTCCGTCCGCCCGACCCAGGTAGAGCGAGTTTCGGTTGTAGAGGGGGCGTTCCTCGATCTGCTCGCGGACCAGCGTTTCCGGACTGGTTTTCCCCGGATGCTTCATTCGCCGGAGGGGCTCTCGGGCGAGCATGTCGAGCACCAGCAAGTCGTCTTGGCCGTCGCGGTCGAGGTCAGCGAAATCGAGACCCATGGAAGACCGACTGCCGTGTCGTAAGGCCAAGGCTGGGAGTGAACGAAACGTACCCTTACCGGTATTGATCCAGAAGCGATCGGGTGAGGCGTTGTCGTTCCCGACAAAGAAATCGGGTGCGAGATCGCCATTAATATCGCGAAACATGACGCCCAGTCCCCAATCGCGTGGCGGCGGCATGGGGCGGCTCTGTTCATCTAAAAAGGTTCCGGGCACCAATTGGATCGCCGTAAAGCGCCCATTCCCTTCATTTCGATACAGCCCGTCGACTTCAGGTAATTCGAGGACTTCCCCCGTCGGAAGGACTTCAAACCGATCCTTCCAACGGGGTAGGGTGCCGGGCTGGCCATTGACCTTAGCCACGACCCATTGATCTCCAATCTGGCCTAACGTGAGCTGGGTGGATGGATCAGCCAGATGCAAGACGTCTAGGTAGTGGGTGCAGTAAAGGTCAAGATCACCGTCGCCATCAATGTCCGCCAAGGCCAGTGAGGTAGCCGTCGCGGTCCGGGAAAGTCCGGAATCCTTAACCTCCGTCCAGTTCCCTCTCCCGTTGTTTAGAAAAAGTCGTGTTCCGGCCGCAATGCCGTTGACGATCAGATCCGAATCACCGTCGCCGTCTATATCCGCGAAAGAGGCACCGGTGGAGAGTTGATCCGCACAGGCGCTTTCTCCCGCATCTATTTCTTTGAAGTGAAAATCACCAAGATTTCGGTAGAGCCGATTGGGACCCTGTAAACGGCAGAAATACAAATCCGGCCAACCATCGCCATCGACATCTGCGATCGCGACTCCGGAACCGTTGTGGGCCACTGCGTTTGTCAGAAAGGCATCTCCGCGAAGGATATTTGTAAAACTCACTCCGATGCTGGGGGGGGACAACAGGGTGAATCCGGACGGACCGCTATCTCTGGGATTAACCGGCCAACTTTGGAGGCCCAAATCCTTCGGTGCCAACGCTTCCGCTGCGTGGGAATTGGTGCCGCTGAAAACCAAGGAGATGAGTGCGGCGGACAGGCCTAACCCAATCACGGCCGAATGAACTAAGACGCTGAACCGCCTTCGGCTGCCGACGACGACGTCAGGAATCTTCATATCGGGCGTCGCGGCCAGCGCAGAAGGGGCAGGGGAAGTTGTGAGTTGAGAGATTTTCCACGTCGATAGCATCCGTTCGCAATTCTGGCTCCTTTGTTCTGATCGCGAGCGACTCATGAACTCGTCGGCAACGGGGGACAAGAAAAGCATTCTTGTGGGGGCGAAGCAGCTTCGTTCGAGAACGTGTCTGGGCAGAGCAGCCGAGTGAACAAAAAAAAGAGGCCGGACGTAAGTCCGGCCTCCGTGAAACAGGTTAACTACAGGAACGGCGCTTTATTGAGCGGACCGATAGAAGATCGCGCCGGTCGCGGCCGCCGGGACCGTGTGCGGACTTGTCGCTCCGGCCACCGGGGCGAAAGTTCCATTCAGGGTCGTGGACGATTGCAGGACGCCTGTGTAGGTGATGATCGAACCACTAATGCCGAGGGTCGGCACGGTGACTGCGCCGGCATCATTGTAGTCCCAGTAACCGAGTAGGCCTTTGGCGGCCGGTAGGGCTGTGGGCACGGTGCCTTGGAACAGCGCGAGCGCATCCGCTCCGCTCAATTCCTTCCCGTACACCGAGAAGTCATCGATGATCGCGTGGCTGAGTTCAGCGCCAAAACCACCGGAACCCATATAGAACGCGTCAACATCGGTCGGGAGGGGGTTGGTGCTGTCGCCGGTGAGGAATTGTTGTCCATCGATCCAAATGTTCTTGGCGGAACCTTTCTTCGTGAAGACGAAGTGATGCCACTCATTGGTCCAGAAACCGGCGTCGCCGGTGTAGCTCGGGAAGGTGTCAATGCCGGCGCTGATGCGTTGGGTCGTGCCGTCGCAGCATCCAACGGTGTCGAAGTAGATATTTTGGTTGCTCCAAGGGACATGCGCGTGGAATCCACGGCCGCTACCCGACGAAGGGGAATTGATCGTGAAGGCCGAACTGTCCGCGATGTCGAGCTTCCTCTGCCAGAAGGATACAGTCAGTTCGTCATTCGCCGTTGCGGCATTGACCGCCGCAGTGAAGGCCGAGGAGAAGGTGACGACCGGTCCGCCCTTAAGGGTCAGATTGATGGCTGTGTCGCCCGCTTTGCCGGTATGACCGCCTGCATCGGCCGTAAAGACCGCGCTTCCAGCCACCAGGCCAGGATAGTTTCCGACTTTGTCCTTCGTAGGGCCTTTATAGGCAAAGGTCGTGAACGACCATTCAAGAGTCGCCGCCTGACCGCCGGCATCCAAATAACCCAGGGTCACGGTGTGAGTTGACGCGCTGGCCAAGAGGGCCGGTGGTACGTATTTGATTGTAATGACGTTCGCGTCTTTGGAGATCACGGGTGTGACCGCGTTGCCATCGAATTTCAGGCTCACATTGGCCGAGGTCCACTCCGTCTTGCCATCGCGATGCACGATAGTCACAGCGGTGGCTGGTGAAACACTTTTGGCATTTGCAGCCGGAGTCTGGGTCAAGAACGCGCCTTCCGGAGGGGCCGGAAGATCCACGGCCGAGCTGAGGAACCTGCCTGGAATCGGGGTCAGAGAACCAGCCGGAGTGGTGTCCGTCGTTTTGCGCCAGGCCAACTGACCGTAGTCGCCGCCGCCGCCTTCTTTGTAGAGGAGGCGCACGAAGTATTTCTTACCGGCCGTCAAGGCAATTGGGGCGGCGGTCGTGGCGGGGTCAAGACCGGGTTCATAGTACCCGTCGCAGCAGTCTTCCTCGTAGGCTTGCAAAGCTAGGTTCGCCGGATTGTCGTCCGTGCTCACGTACACCTCGGAAGCGTCATCGCTGCGGAGGAAGAAGTCGTAGTTTCCTGATTCGGTGGGAGTCACGTACCCTTCCATGGAAGCGCCGTAGTTTTCGTTGACATTGGTTGGTAGGATGTCGCGACTGTTGAAGGAGAAGACGGCACCGATCCAATCCGGCGAGGCCGGATAGCGCGGGTCGTCGGTCAGGTTCACGACGGGATTGCCCGGGATACCACCCCAGAACGAGAACTTCAAAACGCCCGTCCTAACGCTGAGGTAGGAGTAAAAGAGGGCCATGCTGTTGGCAGTGACCGCATTCTTCGAGGTATCGAGAACGCTGTTCACGGTCACGGTATAAGCCGAGGCTCCCGGTGTCTGTGGCGCGGTGGTTAAGGTGACTGCGTTCTTAGCGTAGGAGGCCGCGGTGATGGCCAGACTCGGGCTGATGGAGTAGTTGGCCAAATTCTGGGCCGACACAGGATCCAGCGCCTCCGAGAAGTTCAGGACGACGGTGTTGTAAGTCGCAGTGCCCTTCGCTGAGTTGAGGACTGGCTTGACGGTGTCAGTCGGATTCGTTCCCGCCTTGAATTCGTCCAAATTGCTGACGCCGTCGCCATCGAAATCCTTCGCCGCATCGCTGGGATCGTTCGGGTTGAACCCGTATTTGTTCTCATAATCGTCGGGCATGCCGTCGTTGTCGGTATCCAGTGCCAGGCCGAGCTTTTCCACGATCACGGCATTTAGGATGGCGTTGTGGTCGCTGTATTCGGGACTCGCCTCGCGACCGTCAAACCGAAGCACGACGGTCGACGCCTTGGGGGTATAAACGTGGGTGATCAAGGCCTCTTGCGTGCCATTGGCGATGCCGCCGTGGACCACACCCGGATTGAAATCCTTTACGACCAGTTGGTCGTCAAAAAGGACATCGAAACCGCGGTTGCAGCACTGCTCACCGAAGGTCATCTGAAACTTGTACTCTGTGCCGATCTGGAGGTTTTCCAGAGTCAGAACCACCTCGGGAACATCCGCACTATTGGCGGCACTCCAGCGAATGCTGCTGGTGGCGGCTTTGAGCGCCTCGTCATTGGCTGAATCACCGTAATTGACGACGTACCAGTTGAGGATCCGATTCCCGGCGATCAGGCTGGCACCGGGGACCTCGGCATCGATCAGTCCGAAGAACGTTGCGTCACCGATCTTCGCGGTAAAATCGGGCTCCGCGCCCATTGAAAGGGCATAGGGAAAATCGCCTTCCAGATCCAATCCTTCGCCGGGGTCGCCTCCGGTGACGACTCCGATGGAGGTCTTCAGAGGATCCGTAATGACCGGGTCGGCCGCGTTGACTGATGAAATCAGTCCGCCGGCAGTCAGGGCCGCCAAGAGGCTTCGCCTCAGTTTGAGTTGATTGATGCGTTTCATGATGTTTGCAGGATGTTTTGCGGTCTTGGTTTTGATTAGATCGCCAAATGGGTGGAGTTAGGTGATTTCGGAATGGAATTGGACACGCCACCGGACGTGGGGTGCGAGAGTGACCATCGCCCGGGATGCAAGGTAACTGGGATTAGTGAGAGTCTGCTGAGTTGTTCGCCTCTAGTTCAAGAAAATGCGTTCGGAAAATGCGTTCGGAAACTTAGAGCCTGGTTGAACCTGGAACCTGCGGTTGAAACTGACCACCGAGGCACAGAGATACAGAGATACAGAGTACCAACGAACTACGAACGAGCAGGCCCCGAAAAAAGACTCACTCGCAGGAGGATGCCTTCGGAAAATCAAACTCAGGCCCCTTTCCCTGGTCTTCCCCTTTCTGTGCCTCGGTGTCCCTGTGGTTCAACTCCCGGTTTCAGGGTGAAAACAGGACCCCTTCGATTTTCTAAACAAGCTCTGAGGCACATCGATTAAAGGCGGGCGCGAGCTCTGGACTTTCGGGGCTCCCACACTGCCAGTCCGGGACCGCGGAGTTGCCCCATAAAAAAAGGAGGCCGGACATAAGTCCGGCCTCCGTGAAACAGGTTAACTACAGGAACGGCTCTCTATTGAGCGGACCGATAGTAGATCGGGCCGGTCGTGGCCGCCGGGACCGTGTACGGACTGGTCGCGCCGGCCACCGGGGCGAAGGTTCCATTCAAGGTCGCGGACGATTGCAGGACACCCGTGTAGCTGATGGTCGTGCCGCTGATGCCGAGGGTCGGCACCGTGACAGCTGCGGCATCATTGAAGTCCCAGTGGGCAATCAGGCCTTTGGCAGCAAGGGTCGAGGGCGACGCACCGGCGGTGAGAGACTTGAGATCAGCTTCAGCCAGTTGAGTGGAGAAGACCGCGAAGTCATCCATGAGTGCGCGAATCGCGGGGCTCCCACCAGGGCCGTCGGAACCGATGAAGAGGCCGGTCAAATCGCTCGGGACGGGGTTAGCACCTTCACCCGCGAGGAATTGGACGCCATCAATCCAGATTTGCTTGTTGCCGGCCTTCTTTGAGAACGCGAAGTGATGCCAGCTATTGGTCCAGAACCCGATATCCAAGGGGTCGGTGCTGCCGGTCCAACCGGAGAACGTCGTCGCATCGGCTTCGATGCGTTGCTCATCGGCAGTACAGCAGCCGGCGGTGTCGAAGTAGATGTGGTTGTTGCCCCACGGCACGTGGGCGTGGTAGGCGCGTTGGTTGGACACCGAGGGTGAACGAAACACGAAGGCCGAGGTGTCAGCGATGTCGTATTTCTTAACCCAGAAGGCGACGGTCAACTCATCACTGGCAAACGTTGACTTCGCCCACGTCGTGTTCGGCACTTCCGCGTATCCGCCCCTGGACGTGGTATCCATGGCATAATCGCCGGCGGCACCGGAGCGGCCGCCCTTATCGGCGGTGAATTTCGCATTCGAGGTCATCAGACCGGGATATCCGCCGACCTTGTCTTTGCTCGGCGTATAGGCATAGGTCACGAACGACCACGCACGGGTCGCCGGGTTGCCGCCTGCATCCAGGTAGCTCATGACGACGTCATTGGTGGAGTTGCCCGGCAGCAGGGCCGGCGGGGTGTAGTCAAGGGTCAAGACGGTTCCGTCTTTAGTGAACACCGGAGTCACTGAGGCTCCGTTTAACTTCAGGCTCACGTTGTCAGCGCTCCAAACCGTCTTTCCGTCACGGTGGGACAGAATAATATGAGTTGCCGGGCTAACACCTTTGGCTCCGGTGGCGGGCACTTGGGTGGTGAAGGCACCTTCGGGAGCGGCCGGAAGATCCACGGCCGAACTGAGGAATTTGCCTGGAATCGGGGTCAGAGAACCAGCCGGAGTGGTGTCCGTCGTTTTGCGCCAGGCCAACTGGCCGTAGTCGCCGCCGCCGCCTTCTTTGTAGAGGAGGCGAACGAAGTATTTCTTACCGGCCGTCAAGGCAATTGGGGCGGCGGTCGTAGCGGGGTCAAGGCCGGGTTCAAAGAACGGCCCGCAGCAGCCTTCCTCGTAGGCTTGCAAGGCCAGGTTAGCCGGATTTTCGTCCGTGCTGACGTACACCTCGGAAGCGTCATCGCTGCGGAGGAAGAAGTCGTAGTTTCCTGTTTCCGTGGGAGTCACGTACCCTTCCATGGTCGCGCCGTAGCCTTCATTGGCATCGGTCGGCAGAATATCGCGACTATTGAACGAGAAGACGGCACCGGTCCAATCCGGCGAGGCCGGATAGCGCGGATCATCCGTCAAATTGGAGACGGGATTGCCCGGGATACCGCCCCAGAAGGAGAACTTCAGCACGCCTGTCTTGGTCAACAGGTACGAGTAGAAGGTGGCGGTGGAGTTCGGGAGGATCGCGTTTTTGGAAGTGTCGAGAACGTTATTGACGGTGACCGTGTAGGACGTGGCGCCGGGGGTCTGCGCCGCGGTGGTGAGGGTGACGGAATTCTTTCTGTAGACCGCCGCCGAGACCGCCGCGCTCGGAGTGAGCGTGTAGTTCGCGGGATTCTGAGCTGAAACGGGATCCAGGGCCTCCGAGAAGTTTAATACGACCTCGGTGAACGAGGCTGTTCCAGCGGCGGAAGTGAGAACCGGTTTGGTCTTGTCCGCCGGATTCGTGCCCGCAGTGTACTCGGCTAGATTGGTGGCGCCGTCGCCGTCGAAGTCCAGCGCGGCATCGCCCGGATCATTCGGGTTAAACCCGTATTGAATTTCCCAGTCGTCGGGCATGCCATCCTTATCGGTGTCAACGGGCGGGGTAAAGGGCGAACCACCGGCGGCGAGTTTCTTGATGTCGACCTCGCTGAGTGCGCCTCGATAAATAGCGAAGTCGTCAATGACGCCGTCTGGAGCGTTCCGGTCGCTGGCGGAGCCGATGTAAACGGCCGTATTGTCGAGCGGCAACGGATCGTAGCCTTCCGCTTCCCTCAGAAGAATACCGTCCACATAAATGGCTTTGCGGGCGCCGTCCTTAACGAAGGCGTAATGATGCCAAGCCAGCCAATCGTGATCGGGAAATACATTCGTTACATTCTCGTTCAGCCGCGTGGTGGCGCCGCAGCAGCCAGAAGTGTCAAAATAAATGGTGCCGTCGGACCAGGGGATATGGGCCTGGAAACTGCGCCCCTGACTAGCGGCCACTACCCAGAATGAGCTGCTGTTGACGTTGCTGTTGTTCTTTTCCCAGAGGACGACGGTCACTTGGTCTTCCGCGGCCGCAATATTGAAGGGGTTGGCATCGCCTTCGGCTTCGAGGAGGAGGTGCCCTCGATTATTTAGAGAGACATCAAAGCCTTTGCCCCCACCAGAACCCGGGCGTCCGCCGCCGGCGTCGGTCAAAATGGCGGCTTCCCCGATGATGCCCACGTAGTTTCCGGCGGTCGCTTTGATTGAGACACCGTCAGCTTCGACCTTCTCGAAGTCCCAGCCGACGATTAAATCGGCTGCGTTACCCGATGAGGTCAGAGCGCCTGCGGCCAGAGCCGCCAGCACGCAGTGCCTCAGTTTAAATTGGTTAATTCGTTTCATGGTTTCTGTGCAGTGATACTCTTTGGTTTGGTCGACGGTCGTCGCATTCAGGGGATGTCTTTACACCTCACACGCTGGGTCGCTGGGATCATGAATGTTGAGTGCAGGACATTCTCGGGAACGTAACGATGATGGGAGACGGTTGTAACTCTGTTGTGCAGTAGGTCCTTCGTTCAAGAAAAAGCGTGCAGAAAATCCAGTAAGATAGCCAAAAAAGGGTATGCACCGACGACCTCGCGATCGTGGGCGGGATTCTCTCGAAGTCGAAAGGCGGAACGGAAGAACCCATTCAAAACCGCCGAGGTCGCCAGGCGCCTCCTCCAGCGCTCCGTCAGTCCGCCTTAAACGGGAACCCAGGGGGGCTTTACTGATGTGGGTCTGCGACGGCTTCCAGCGGTTTTCGGTTGGCATTCCGTCCAACTCACTTCGGAATTGGGCTCACCGATGAAGTCTTACCGCTTGAACCGTCTTTTCAATGCCCGCTCCAACCGCTGCTTCGACGTGGCCATCGACCATGGATTCTTTAACGAGCGTGGGTTTCTGCAAGGGATCGAGAACTTAGAAGCGGCGGTGAAGACTGTGGTCGCGGCCGCACCCGATGCGGTGCAACTCACCGTAGGTCAGGCGCACTACCTGCAATCGCTTCCCGGTAAGGAAAAGCCCGCTCTGGTCTTACGGACTGACGTGGCCAACGTTTACGGGTCGCAGCTTCCCCGGACTTTGTTCAGCCGCATGATTGAGAGTCCGGTGGAACAGGCGCTCCGCTTGGACGCCACCTGCGTGGTGGTCAATCTGTTTCGAATTCCCGGTGAGCCCGAAGTTACCGACCAGTGCATCCAAAACATTCTGCGGATCAAACCTGCCTGTGACCAGTTTGCCATGCCCTTGATGATTGAGCCGTTGGTATTCCAGCCGAACACGAAGGCGGGTGGCTACATGGTGGACGGAGATTTGGAGAAAATTCTCCCGCTGGTGCGTCAGGCGTGCGAGTTGGGAGCGGACATTATCAAAGCTGACCCCACCGAGGACGTCAGTGTTTACCACCGAGTTGTGGAAATTTCGGGTCGCATTCCGGTTCTGGTTCGGGGTGGCGGCAAAGCCTCTGATGAGGAAATTCTGACCCGGACCGAAGCGTTAATTAAGCAGGGAGTCGCTGGAATCGTTTATGGACGCAACATCATACAGCACGCGGATCCGGCGGGAATGACCCGGGCGTTAATGGCCCTGGTGCATGAGGGTGCCACGGCGGAAACTGCGGCGAACTTGATTCGCCGGTAGATCGTTGCGGGTGCCGGCGAGGCCAGCCCGATGGGCGGGCTCTTAGGCTGCGGCGCTGCGGCGGTCCTTTGCATCCAAGTGCCGCCAAGGGCCGCGACGAATGGGTGGGGTGCGTAAAGGTCCTCCCGGCCTACCCAAAAAACTCTGGCTAGGGCTCAACCTGGCCGGGGCAGCCGCAGCACACCCTCCTCCCTTCGCCCGCGGTGAAGCGCGAGCGCGTCACAGGCCGGTCTCCCACCTCGATTCTCAGCGGGGACGTTTTCTTACCAACCTTTCTAATCTGTAATGAGGGGGAAAGGTCGGAGCCATTCGGTCGGAGTCTGTTGTCTGTAGAAAGCAGGGGCGGAAACGCCACCTTCAAAACAGAAACTAAAACCGAGATTCAATGACTCCCATGAACGCTGCCTACAAGAAGTTGATCCCCTTAGTCCTAGCCGGTGGCCTGTTGGGCGCCGCCACCGCCGGTTGGGCCGGTCCGAAAACGGACAAATTCCGAACCTCAGAAACCCCAGCCCTCAAGTTGACCGTTGATGATACTCCCGTCTCCCGCGATGGCCGTCTGGCTGCCAGTTATGCCGACGTCATCAAGAAGGTCGGTCCCAGTGTGGTGCGGGTGAACGTCACCCAAAAAGCCAAACTTGCTTCCTCACCAATGCTCGATCTGCAGCAAATCCCGCCCCAATTGCGGCGGTTTTTCGGGGAACAAATGCCCTTCGGAATGCCTGAGGAATCGTCCCGCAGTCCCCGGCAACACGGATTGGGTTCGGGCGTCATCGTTACCGAAGATGGCTACATTTTGACGAATAACCACGTGATTGACGGCGCTGATGAGGTGAAAGTAGCGCTTCAGGACGGTCGGGAACTTGCTGCCAAAGTGGTGGGACGGGATCCCAAGTCAGATGTGGCGGTTCTAAAGGTGGACGGGACTTCGTTTCCGGCGATGGCCTTAGGCGACAGCGAACAGATGGAAATTGGCGACGTCGTGCTCGCGGTCGGAAATCCCTTTGGAATTGGTCAAACAGTGACGATGGGAATTATTAGCGCCACGGGCCGGGCCACGTTGGGCTTGGATTACGAGGACTTCATTCAAACGGATGCCGCCATCAATCCAGGTAACTCTGGTGGGGCGCTGGTGGATACCCAGGGTCGTTTGATCGGAATCAACACCGCCATCCTCAGTCGCTCTGGCGGGAATCAAGGTATCGGGTTTGCCATACCAGTGAGTCTGGCCCGCGACGTGATGGAGTCTCTGGTCCGAGACGGGAAGGTGACCCGAGGTTATCTGGGCGTGATGATCCAGGATATCAATCCATCCCTCGCCAAGCAATTTGGTCTCACCGAGGCGAAGGGCGCTCTAGTGGGGGAAGTGACGCCCAAGGGGCCAGCTGCCAAGGCCGGTTTGGAAAGTGGTGACGTCATCACAAAACTCAACGGGCGCGAGGTCAGGGACAGTCGATACCTGAAATTGGCGGTCGCGAAAGTGGATCCAGGTGAAACCGCCTCCGTAACGGTGCTTCGAGAGGGGAAGGAGAAAACCTTGAAGGTCAAAGTGGATGAACTTCCCGGTGACCCCAGTGTCGCTCAGACCTCGAAGGTCGAGGACGAAGGTACTTTGAATGGTGTGGGCGTCGCCGATCTGGATGCAAAGTATCGGCGCCAGTTCAGCATTCCGGAAAAAGTAGACGGCGCGGTGGTGACCCAAGTGGATCCGGATTCGGCGGCCGCCGAAGCCGGAATTCAACCTGGTGACGTGATTCTGGAGATTAACCGCACGGCTGTGAATGATGCAGACGAAGCCGTTAAACTCTCTTCCAAGGCCGACGAGAAATCCACGCTGCTTAAGATCTGGAGCCGTGGGGGTAGCCGGTACGTGGTGGTGGATGAGACAAACAATTCCCAAGGTTAAAACCTTGGTGGGTGGAGTAGTGGTTGGGGGGGCCGTCCGGGCCGGTGGCCTGGGCGGCCTTTCCGTTTATTCGAGGTCTCCTGTCAGCAGCAAATCCATTCCCATTCGCCGCCACTTCACCCGCGCAAGGCGGGGTGCTTGGGCAAGAGAAGTGAATCCATCGCCACCCACAGCTCGGATCGAGTGCCGACCTCCCAGGATTTTTGGGGCATAGAATAAGGCCACCCGATGGGCTAGGCCGGCCGCCAGAAACGCACCATGAACTTCCCCCCCGCCTTCAACCAAGACGCCGGTTATGCTTCGTTGTCCGAGTTCGCGAACGAGCCAAGTGAGATCGATTCGTCCATGTTTTTCCGGAGCGACGAGAACTCCGGCCCGGGCTTGAAGTTGACGGATTCGTCGGTCGGTCGCGGTTTCGCCGACGACGATCAAGGTTCGTTCCCGAAAATCGTCCGTGAGCAAACGGGCCGAAAGTGGGGTTCGAGCGTGGGTATCGAGGACGACGCGCCACTTGGAGGAAACGCGGTTGCTTTTACGGACGGTCAGTTGGGGATCGTCGGCCCGGACGGTGTTGATGCCGACCAAAATGGCGTCGTGTTCCTCTCGCAATCGCATGACCTGACGGCGTGCTGGCTCTCCGGTGATCCAGCGCGATTCCCCGGTGGCTGTAGCAATCTTTCCGTCCAGGGTGAGGGCTGCCTTGAGCGTGATCAAGGGAGTTTGGTGGACGATCCAATGATTAAAGGGGGCGTTCAGTTCCGTGGCTTCGACCCCCAGAACATTCGCCCGAACGTGCACACCCGCTGCTTGGAGGATTTGGAGTCCACGTCCGGCATGATTTGGGTTTGGGTCGGTTGCACCCACCACCACCCGGGCGATGCGCGCGGCCAAGATTGCCTCGGTGCAAGGCGGGGTTCGACCCTGAGTGGAACAAGGTTCTAGGGAAACGTAGAGAGTCGAACCGCGCGGGTTGATACCGCGGCGACGGCAATCGTTGAGGGCCTCGATCTCGGCGTGGGGTTGTCCCGCCCGATGATGGTAGCCTTCGCCCAGACAGTGACCTCCTTTTGCCAGGACTGCCCCGACCAGAGGGTTGGGTGAGGTTTTGCCACGTGCCCGTCGGGCCAGGGTGAGAGCCCGTCGCATCCAGCGAAAATCCACATCCGATGAGGCTGTCATGACCGTCTAGCGCACCTCGAACAAGGCATCGGCGAATTCCTGGGCGTTGAAGGGCTGGAGGTCTTCGGGTTGCTCTCCGATGCCGATAAATTTCACCGGCACTCCCAGTTCCTTTTGGATCGCGACGATGGCGCCGCCCTTGCTGGTGCCGTCGAGCTTGGTCACCACGAGGCCGGTGAGTTGAACTGCTTTGTGGAATTCCCGAGCTTGATTGAGGACATTAAGACCGGTGGATCCATCCAGCACGAGTAGGACCTCATGCGGCGCTCCGGGAAATTTCTTACCGATGACCCGATGGACTTTTTGGAGTTCGGCCATGAGGTTGTTCTTGGTGTGCAGCCGGCCGGCCGTGTCGACGAAGAGCCATTGGACTTCCCGCGATTGGGCAGCGGCGATGGCGTCATGAGCGACTGCGGCTGGGTCGGCTTGATAAGCGCCCGCGACGACGGGAACGTTTAGACGTTCGCCCCAAAGTTTGAGTTGCTCAATGGCCGCCGCCCGGAAGGTGTCACAGGCCGCCAGGATTGCCGGCTCGCCGCTTTGTTGGACCAGATTTGCTAGCTTGGCGCAGGTCGTCGTCTTCCCCGTTCCGTTGACACCTACCACTGACACGATGGTCAGACCGTTCGCCTGCTTGCGGAGTGCGGTGTCCGCAGTGCTTAAGTTTTTCTCCACTTCACGGGCGGCGATTTCGATGAAGTCCAGGCCGGAACGTCCCTGAGTTTCGAAAGCACTTTGGGCTGCCGTAAGGATCTGCTGGGTCATCGCCATTCCCAAGTCGGCCCGCAGCAGTGCTGCCTCGAGTTCTTCGAGGCTATCCGCGGTCAGTCGGGGCGAACGTGTGACGATGCGCCGGAGTTCATGCGAAAGGGCGGACGTGGTTTTTGTGAACGCCGACTTGAGTTTGTCGAATAATCCCACGGGGAAGAGAAGTTGTCCGAGGTCAGGAAACCACTGCGGTCGGCCGCCGCGCCTTAAGCGCAACGACCTGGGCATAGGGAAGGCGGATCCGGCCGATCAACGGTTCGCCCTTTGACATTCCGTGACAATCACTGCCGCCCGTGGCGATGAGGCCCAATTGCGTCGCCATCCGTTCATAGGCGGCCGAAGCTCCGCCGAAATGTTTGGTATGCCAACATTCCAAACCATCCAGGCCCGCCGCCGCCAGTTCTGGAATAATGAAATCAGCACGATACAGGCCGGGGTGCGCCAAAACCGCGACGCCACCCGCTGCATGGATTATTTCGATCGTGGCTTTGACATCCATGCGAGCCTTGGGCACCCAGGCGGGCCGGCCCTTCTTGAGGAATCGTTCAAAAGCTTCGTCGTAATCTCGGCAAAACCCTTGCGCAACCATGGCCCGTGCGACATGGGGTCTTCCCGGAGATTGGCAATTGGCCAGGGCGAAAACAGCGTCCGCAACCAGCGGGATGCCGCGCTGATTTAACCGCTCCACCATGCCTCGAATACGTTCGATACGCACCGCCTGAAAACCGGCTAAGCGGGACAATAAAGCGGGGGAATCAATGTCCAACCAATAGCCGAGGATGTGGACTTCACGGTCCCGATGCTCCGCTGTGAGTTCCGCGCCTGGAATGAATTCAATTTTGTGAGGGGCGCAGGCAAGGGCCATACGCGGGCAGCCATCGACCGAATCGTGATCGGTTAGGGCCAATGCGGAGAGGCCCTCGGCGTGCGCGCGGTCGGCCAGTTCCTCGGGGGAAAAGGTGCCGTCCGAAAAGAACGTATGGAGATGAAGATCAGCGAACATGCTTCCGGCATGGAAGAAGCGGGATTTGATACCGACGTCAAATCAGGCTTCACCCGGCGTTTTTGCGGTCCGGGCCGGCCGGAGGATGCTGTCTTTAATCTTGTCGAGGATCCCGTTGACGAACTTTCCACTCTGGTCGGTGGAAAATTTTTTCGCGATGTCGACGGCTTCATTGATGCTGACGACAGGCGGTATGTCATCGCGGTAGCGCATCTCGTAGATCGCGAGCCGAAGCACATTTCGATCCACCACAGCGAGTCGGCCAAGTTCCCAATTCTTGGTGAAGGACCGAATGATCTCGTCTGTTTCGGCCAGATGCTCGATCACGCCACCGATCAATCCATCGGCGAACAGGCGCATCGCCTGATCTTCGGAAGTCGGGGGAGGAATTTCGACCCGTTCTCCCCAAGTGGAGCCCGGGATTTTTTCCATGACAGCGTTGGTGCGTTGAGCTTCCCAGAAATGGTCGAGAGCCGCCTGGAGATTCTCCGGCGGATTTAGGTCGTACTGAAACAGGAACTGCACGGCGCGTTCGCGAGCCTCACGGCGTTTGCGCATGGATGCTATATTGCGGAGTTGGCCCGGAGACGGGAAGTCAATTGAAGGATCTCGTCAGAGGTTTCAGCGTCCGCCAGATTTTTGACGGAAGAACTCAGAGTCGACTTCGCCCAGAAGCTCACTCCGGACGAAACACTGATTCGAAGCATTGGCCCGCCTAATTCCGGCTCAGGGCTTGGGCTCGAGCGAGAAGAGCTTCAAATCTTTAAATTGGACTTCCATAGGAGGACCCACATGGATTTGCAGGGCGAGAATGCCTTGGGTCGGTGCCTTGGCCGTGTCGAGGTCCACGCAGGTGGACATGAGATGTCCATTGATGAAATGCATCACATGGTTGCCCCGAGCAACGATGACGTACTCGTTCCATCCCTCGGGATTGATGAATTTCTGAAGTTCATCCGCTGTGCCCAGATTGGCGGCTACTTTGACCTGGGTTTTGCCACCGATGTCTTTGACCAGCGTTTGCTGTCCCCGTTCTGCCAGGATTCCCCGGCCGCGTTCCTCGTATAGGATTCCTGAGTACCGTGGTGTCGAATCGATGTCCGCCTGATAACCACCGACGATGAAGGCAGCTGGATCTTTAAGTTCGCTCCGGTATTGGATTCCAGAGTTTCCGCCCATCATTTTGTACTTAAGGTGCAGCTCAAAGTCGGCGACCGTTCCATTTGTCCACACCAGAAACGTGTTGTTCTTCAGCGGCGCCCACTTGGTCGTATAGCCGGTGATGGCTCCATTCGAAACTTTCCAATGGTCTGGTAAGCCCGCCCAGCCTTCCAATGTTTTGCCGTCGAAAAGGACCTGTGGGATAGCTTCCTTGGGTGCGGCGATGGTTTTTTCGGCGGCCGAGGCGGAGACCGCCAAGGTGGCGGTCAAGGCGAGAGAGAAGAAACGCTTCATGAGAGGCAATGGGAGGGGGTTACTTTTTGCCAAATGCCTTCTTAAGGTTCTTGAGGCCATCGACAGCAATTTCGTCCCGGGTGGGCTGGATCCGGCGCCAGATGGCGGCGGCGCGGGCGATGACCTTCACGTCGGTGGTGAAGGATTCGATGACCACATCGCCATCGTATTTAACCGACTTGAGGGCGCCCACAATTTCCTTCCAATTGAGCGAGTCACCACCGGGCGTTCCCCGATCAGTGCCGCAGGCGTGGAAATGACCGAGCAGCTTTCCGGCCTTCTTGATGGCCACGGCCTGGTTCTTTTCCTCGATGTTCATGTGGAACGTATCGAGGTGGAGTTGCAGCGCTTTTGATCCGACGGCCTTCAGCAATTTGAGCCCCTGATCACAGGTGTTGAGAAAGTCTGTTTCGAACCGATTCAACGGCTCAATACAAATGGTGATTCCGTTGGATTCGGCGTATTTGGCCAATTCCTTGAGGTTTTTAACGACCAGTTGGAATTCGACCTTTTGTTGGGCCGGTTCCACCGCGTCGGCTTTTCCCACCACCGAATAGACTGGCCCGATTATTTTTGCGCCACCCAAGGCGACCGCCTGGTCAACCAAGGTTTTGCAATAGGTCATCGCCGTTTGCTGTTCTTCAGCCGTACCGCGAAAGTCGCGACCGGGTCCCATGCAGGCGCAAATCGAACCGCAGACCAATCCGTTCTTGTCGAGGGCCGCCTTAACCTTGACCGGGTCAATGTGGCTGGGGTCCTCCACTGGAATCTCGATCGAATCGAACCCCCATTTTTTAAACTTGGGGAGGAGCTTGACGCTGTCGGTCGTGAACGGGGAGACGAATAGAAACGTGTTGATGCCGAATCTCATGGTGTTAGGTGCGCGAGGCTAAGAACCCCGTCGGTGTGCGGGAAGCGATTTCTAGGACAGAAACGGAAGGCGTTGCTTCAAATGACGAGGCTATTCATCTCACATCTTCCGGAGCGACGACGATTCGCTGCATTTTTTTCAGGTCATCCACTGTGCTGCCTCCGCGGCTGCTGGTCGCGGCTTGGTCGAGTCCTTGGTCAAAACTCAGAACCCGCCACCGGAAAATCTCGGAATGACCGTCCGCAAAAGAAAATGCCGCAGCTTTGCCGTGCCGGGCGGTGGGTGAGTTTTGCCAGATCGTGCTGGGAGGTGCCTTCGTGGCGTAGTAGCCGTCGTCGATCGTTTCTTTGCTCTCATCAATGAACACGAGGGCTCCGGAGGGACCGGGATTCATGATGTCAGCGAACTTCTTGAACTGGTTATATTTGGTTCCCAAGACCCAGGACGTGTCCGCAGCCCCAAAGCGCGCATCCGCCGCGTCACCGCCTCCCATTCGTCCACTCATGGAATAGGTCCGCACCAGACCCCTCGGGATCCTGGCCTTTTGACCCTTCAGAGTATTGGGCAACTCGACTGCCGCCGGATCCTTGTAGATTCCGACCGACCCATTATAAACGTAGAGCCTGCCGTTCCTTAGGTCAGCCTCGTTCGTGGCCCCGGGCATGGCCGCGACATTGCCCCCGATCCATGCGTTGGTTGTGCCTAGCCAGTTCGGAACGAGCCGATCGTTGTTGTCCGTGAAGTACATGGTCCAGCACAGCGCGAGTTGCTTCAGGTTGCTGACGCACTGGATGCCTTGGGCCTTCTGTTTCGCCTTGGACAAGGCTGGCAGTAACATGCCTGCAAGAATCGCGATAATGGCGATGACGACGAGCAGTTCAATAAGGGTGAAGCCCCGGCGATCGATTCGTTGAGAGAATTGTTTCATAACATGCCCGAACTGTATGGATTTTCCAAACAGTAACCAATGTGCCGTTCAAGGCCAATCGAAAAGCCAACCTGTCTAACCATTCCTTACGAATCACTCGACCGTGATCGCGACAAAAAATGGCGCCGGCAGTTGGTTCGCTGAAATTAGGTCCAGGGACTCGATGATGTCCCCAGGGCGGGGATTTTCAAAAGTAGGATGGTGGAGTTGGATCCAACCCGTCGAATTCTCACTGGAACCATTCAGGCCGCGCCAAGCAACCCGGGCTCGGCGGGCAGTGGCCACGGTCCGTGGTCGTGTCCACTGGTCCTCGATTTCCTCGCCGAGCCGGATCGGGAATTCATGGGTGGTTCCATCGGCATACCGCAACCTTAGGCGGCCGATTTCCATCGGGCGAACCACCGACACGGGAGCATGGACCGCCGCGCCCAAGAGATGAATTCGCTGGGCCCGCCACCCCACCTTAATACCGGTAACAGCCAGCGGAAGGCCGGGGCGTTCTCGCCCATGGCGTTCGCCACTGAGCTGGATAAATCCGCGAATTTCAAAAGTGATACCGGCAGAATTCAACAAGCCAGTCGGCAGCTCTACCAAATTGGGTCCGGTCCGCGAAGGGTCGAGGATTAAGTCGCCCAAAGTGGTGTTGTAATAGGGGCCCAGGTCCAATTGATTTGGGGTGGCGTTGGTCTGGCGAGGCTCAATCGAACGACGCGGCGGCGGCAGGAGGCTCATCGCTGTAAGGGCGTCTGGAGCGGGTTGTGAGGCCGTTGCCGGCAATGGGTCCTCCGTCGATGAAATCGGCCAATCGAAGGGTAGGTGAAGTGTCCCGATTTCCGAGCGTAGTTGGGCCAAGTCCCAAAGTTCTATCGCTCCCTGACTTGTGCCGGCTGCCAGCCAGCGGCCGCCCGGGCTGAAACGGAGCGCCGTATAGGCCGTCGGTTGCGGCGAGGTCAGGAAGCCGACCGTGTTCCAAGAGTCCGCTTGGCGCAGCGTGATTTGATCACGATCGGTGACCAAGGCGAGGTAACGAGAATCGGTGGTCCAGGCTCCGGGAGCGGTGATTCCCGCCAGGCGTCCGCGCACGGTTTCCTCGTGGGTAGGTAACGAATGGCCCTTCGAGAATAGCTCATGTTTCATCAGACTGCTGAGCAATAGATTCTCTCCGTTTGGAGAGAATAAAGGCGTGGCTCCCGACCGAAGCAGAACTTCACTGGGACTAGGCTTCTGCAGATTTAAGCGATGAACTTGTCTCGCCGTTGTATCCCAAAACACCACCTCGTCCCCCGACACCTCCACTTGAATTGCCGATTTTAGCTCCCGGTGTTGATCTCGTCGGATCACTGCTCCATCGGTAAGGCCAATCTCCTCAAGTACACCTCCACTTATCGGTAGGAATAGGGATGTTTGGCTGCCACAGATGGCTCCACGTTCCAGCCACGGACTTCCATCTGGCTGATAGCGTTGGATTGGTTCGAGCTCAATACGGCCATGGATTGGGTCAAATGAATGCCAGCGGAGGGAATCCCGGGACTGAAGAACCACTTGATTGGTTCCAGGCACAAACGTGGCTAGAACGGACCCTAATAGAGGAAGAAAGCAGGTACGAGTTCCTCGGATTCGGTCGATGACATGGATGCCAGCCTGTTTGGCGACCAACAACCAATTCCCATCGGAACTAAAACAAATAGAGCGGATTTCGTGCGCTCCGGAATCCCGGCAGCTGATCTGGAGGCGGGACCGCGGCGGCTCGAACTCGGTCCAGCCCCAACTATCGGAGGTGCCATACAATAATTTTCGGCCATCCTTGCTGATTTGAAGGGGCAGAAATTCGCTCCCCGTCAGTAAGCGATCACCGGAGGCCGCGTCCCAACAGGACATCTGTCCGTCCGTGGTGGTCGAAATTAGAAAGCGGGTGCCCGGAATGAATTGGATGCCGCGGATCGGAGCCCGCTGACCGTGCAGCGAATGGCGTCGGCGGCTGGGGAGGTGCCACACGCTGATTTCTCCATTATCACTTCCAGCCGCTATCCATTCTCCACTCCAGGCGATATCGCCAAATGGCTTGGGCTGATCCAAGGAAGCGAGGGTTCGACCTTGCTGCCAATCGTAGATGTCAACCGATCCTCCGCTTAGCACGGCCAACCAGGGTAATTTTGGGTCGGGCGCGATCGCGACATCACCCGTCCCCACTCCGGCTATATTCACTGATCCCAAATGTCGTCCTGTAGCCGTCTCGTGCCGTTGAACTTTTCGATCACGATCCAGGACTAGAAACCAGCTGCCATCGGGACTAAAGCGCAGGAAATCAACAATCGAGATCGAGACTTCGGCGACTTGCTTCGGTTCGTTTCCCTGGAGTTCGAGCAATTCCAAACGACCTCGTCGGACGACGGCGAGATGGTGCTCATCGGGAGAGGGTTGGAGTTCAGAGATTCGGCCGCCTTGGGGGCTATTCCATTCCCAATTCAAGGCGCCGCTGTGGGCATCGATAGCACGGAGAGATCCATCCGTCTGACCTAGATAACAGGTGGAAAAATCGGGTGACATTGCCACGGGCAGATCGGGGCCGGCCCGGGGGCTTAGACGACGCCCTCGGGCCGTATCGAACCGAGCCAATTGGGCGATGGCTTCAGTCTGGACTGCCTGGTCGGGTTTTAATTGGGCCGCCTCGGCGACTGCTTTTAGACCTGTTTCGCGCTGCCCCATCTCCTCGGTAAGTCGTTCCGCCCGAGAGCGAGCCAGAGTTGCGCCTCGGAGCTGATTGCGAGCGTCCTGGTTGGCCGCTTCGGCTCGCTGACGGGCATTCTCGAGGCGAATCGCCACCACGGGAGCCACGAAGGCCACCCCGAGGATCAACAGCGTCAGACTGGCGGCCAGAATGGCCACCGTGGGATGCCGTCGGGCCCAACGCCAAGTGCGTTCGGGGAAGCGAACAGGGCGAGCTTGGATGGGTTCTTGGTTAATAAACCGTTCCAGATCCTCAGCCAGGGCCAGTGCCGACGGGTAGCGTGCGGTTGGGTTTTTGGCGAGGCACTTGAGCAGGATGGTCTCGAGGTCGCGCTCAATCTCTGGTTCGAGGTCTCGAGGGGGAGTTGGTTCCTGTTCCCGGAGCTGGATCAAGGTTTCGACCGCCGATCCGGCCTCGAAGGGCGGTTGGCCGGCCATCAATTCGTAGCCGATGGCCCCGAGGGAATAGGTATCGGCGGCCACGGTAACATTGTGGGGCGTCTCCGTCTGTTCCGGAGGCATGTAGGATGGAGTACCTACCACGGTTCCCGAATGGGTCATCCGTCCATCGTCTCCGATGAAACCAGCGAGACCGAAATCTGTGACGTGAGGCCGACCCTCGGCATCGATCAGCACATTGGCCGGTTTGAGGTCGCGGTGCAGCACACCGCGCTCATGGGCGTAATGAACCGCCCGAGCAATCGCGGCCAGAAATCCAGCTAATTCCCGCTGACGCGCCTGGAGATCACTACCTGAAGGCCTCCCCTCCCGGTCGGCCCGACGTCGGGTTGCCCCAAGATCGAAGTCGTTCATCGCCCCGGCCAGGCTTCGGCCCTCAATCAGCTTCATGCTGAAATAGTGCCGACCTTCAAATTCCCCGACCTCGTAAACGGGAACAATGCCTGGATGATCTAACCGGGCGACAGCCTCGGCCTCGGCCCGGAATCGTCTTACCTGGTCGGCGTCGGCAAACTGGCCCGACAACAAAAGTTTCAAGGCCACCGGTCGGTTTAGGCTAACCTGACGCGCCCGATAAACCACGCCCATGCCACCACGGGCGATTTCCGATTCCAGTTCGTAATCGGCAATTTTTTGGCAGGTGGGCATTCGGAATGGCGGCAGGCGAAGCCGATCCGCAATGGGACTGTCGGCGATGGGCACCACTCGGGCGAAGTCGAGTGAATGTCGGACGACGCACCCAGGGCACAGGCCAGTGAGGACCGCCGGCCGGATGGGCGAACCACAATTTGCACAGGTGTGGACCGATATCATGTGTCGCCAAAAAGTTCGGCCAACTCGGTATCCAATTCCATCGGGGTCGTCACGGTCTCACTCACGAGACGCCGGACTTCGTTGCGGAACCGGTCGCGTAGGTTCGCCACTTCGGCCGAGTCGATGACCTCCGTAATCTCGGTGGTCTGCCATTCGGGGACCCGGCGGGCGAGATAAGGTTTAATTCGCTCCAGTTGTTCTTGACAATCCTCGGCTTCGAACTCCTGCCGTATCGACGCGAGCGCATGTTCCAGGACGACGACCGCCCAGCGGCGATTGAAAGCGTTTTCCTCTGGGAAACGGTCGTAGTCATCACGTGCCTCCGCCTCTGGGATTGAAACCCCTTCTAACGGGGAAGCCGTGTTGACTCTTTCCGGCTCGGCCAGTGTCTGTTTCAACTCTCTTTGGATCACGAAGCGCAACCGACCGCTATTGTCCTCTGCCCGCAGGAAACTGGGCCCGTGAGCGGCTCGTCCAAGCACTGCTCCACAGACGCGCAGAGCCAGGATCGGGGTGTTCCCTCGCGACCGGGCTTCGCCATAGACGGGCCACCAGAACCGCCGAACTACCTCCGGAAGCGTTGCTGGTGTCGGGCGGCGTAAAACAGGGATTTCAGCCACGGTTCGGACCATAGCGGCGTGAACTCCTGCAAGTCCACGTCGCTATGGTCCTTCATTTATTCAGAGAGGCTGGACCAGGCCTGGGCAAAAGGCATCCATGTCGGGATCGCGGATGGCATCACGTTTTTCCACCATGCGACGCAGTTTCGAAAGGGCCGAGTTCTGAATCTGACGAATGCGTTCGCGGGTGACCCCAAATTTCTCGCCCACTTCTTCCAATGTTCGCTCGGGACCACCGTCGAGACCGAAGCGATATCGAATGATCGTCAATTCCCGTTCGCCTAGCTGGTCGATCAATTCGCGGATCAAATCATGGCGGGTTTGGGTCTCGTAATCTTCGTACGCGGTTTGGATGTTTTCATCGCGCACCACATCTTGAAGCATCGTGTCGCCATCCTCACCGATAGGAGCATCCAGGGAAGCCGGTCGATAGCTGGCGGTGAGGAGCTCGCCGACCCGTTCAGGCGTCATATCCAAAGCTTCCGCGATTTCCGCCTCGGTCGCTTCTCTTCCAAACTCCTCGTGCAGGCGCATCGCCGTCCGGCGAATTTTGGCCACCCGATCCACTAGATGAACCGGCAAGCGAATCGTTTTTCCCTGATTGGCCAGACCCCGCTTGATCGCCTGTTTGATCCACCAGGCCGCATACGTAGAGAGCTTGGCGCCCTTCATTGGATCGAAGCGTTCCACCGCGCGCATCAAACCAATGTTTCCTTCATTGATCATGTCCAACAGCGGAAGTCCCATTCCATCGTAGTCTTTGGCGATCTTCACCACGAGGCGCAGATTCGCTTTGATCATGTGTTCGCGAGCGTTCTCATCGCCCGCTTGAATTCGGCCCGCGAGTTCAATTTCCTGAGCGGGAGTTAGCAGGGCCGTTTCGCTGATCTCACGGAGGTACCGGCGCAAATTGAATTCACCGTCCTTGGCGATGCTGCGCGTTTCCCGTTCCGGCGCCTTGTCGACATCGGCGCGGGGAACGCTTACCGGGGCGGCAACCGTCGCCACAGGGCCGGCAAGGAGGGGGTCCTTCGAGATGGGCCCAGCTCGCGAAACGAGCTTTCTACCGGTTGCCATCAATCTTGAATTGGGACGCCGCGACCGGGACCGATTCACGGAAAAGGTCGAGGCAAGGTCACCCGAGGTGCGGGTGTTGAGGTCGGTGGCGGACAGGGTCCGAGCGCTGGCGGGAATCAGAGTTATCATGGTTTTTGGTTGGCGTTTTCTTTCCTGGACTGAACCCACTCACCGAAAATCCGGGTTAATAGATTCGCCAATTCAGACGCCGCAAATCAGCTTCTGATCGGAAGAAACCCCGCGCTCATTTCTAACTTACAATGCTGACACCTTGTCAGGAGTGGCATCGCAAGAACGAAACGCCGGTCCGCAAAACTAAGCATGCAACCTTGGGGCCGTCTCAGGGTTGAGAAAGGCCCCGGTTTGCCCGGGTTTTGCGCCGTTCTCAGTCGCGGGGCAGCACGATAAGGTCTTGCGGATCGACGGACACAGTGACGAATTCCGCCTCGGATTGGATTCCCGGGCGGCCTGAATGGTGAAGTTTCAGGGTTTTCCCACCGGTTGTTTCCATGACCCATTCGTCATATTCACCCGCGCAAACCTGGCGACGGGGCATTGCCGGGAAGGAATTAAGGGTCGAAGCAACCAACTGGAGGTGGCGGGGACGGAAGCCAACCCAAACGCGTTCATCGCGGGACGCCACGTTCGAGGAGGCCTGTAACATACCTAAATCCGTTTCGATTTCGAGTCCCTGAGGGGTCTCCTTTCGGATGTTTCCCGAAAACCAATTCATATCGCCGAGGAAGTCGGCGACGAACCGTGTGGCGGGCCGATCGAACAGCATCGAAGGTGGGGCTATCTGCTCGAACCGGCCGTCCTTGAGCACGGCGGCACGGTCGGCGAGATGAAGCGCGTCCTGCCGATCATGAGTGACGCACACCAGGGTTACTTGGAGGGCCGCATGAATGCGCCGCAACTCTTCCCGGAGCTCACTTCGCAAGGGCGGATCAAGGTTGGCCAGGGGTTCATCCAGGAGGAGGACTTCCGGGCGGATGATGAGCGCGCGAGCCAGGGCTACCCGTTGTTGTTGCCCTCCGGACAACTCCGCGGGAAATCGCGTCTGAAGATCCTCCAGGCGGACCAGGGTGAGAACTTCGGCGATGCGTTGCCGGCGTTCAGGATCGCGGATGCCTCGTACATCAAGGCCATAGCCCAAATTATCGGCCACGGTCAGATGTGGCCATAGGGCTGGCTGCTGCGACACCAAGGCCACAGGACGGAGGTGAGGGGGCACCTGGTTGGCTTTCTTTCCCGCGAAGCAGATCTCGCCTGAATCGGGTTGGAGGAAGCCGGCCAATAGCCGGAGCAGCGTTGTCTTGCCCCCACCGCTGGGTCCCAAGACGAAGAACCGTTCCCGGTTCTGAATCTCGACGTTCAATCCGCGCAAGACGTCTCGCCCCCCCAGTCGTTTCAGGACCTGGTTTAGGGCTAGGATCATGCGAACGAGGGGAGTCGGCCGGGTCGGAGTGAATCAGACTTACCTGTACCCCTTGGCGGTTGGCTTACAAGCGGAGAAAGATCTGTCGCCGATAGAGGAATCGCGCGAACCAGAAGAGCAACCCCACCGCGACGAGTCCGACAAAGGTCTCTCCGGCGGAGCCAAAGGCGGACTTGATCGGGCCTCCCGCGAGTCGTTGAGCGACGGCACCGAAGCTGAGAAAACGCGCCGCCAGGTAAATGGTTAGGGCATTGGCTCCAATCCAAACGAAGGGCTGGCACCAGGCGCGTAGTCCCCAGACATCTATGATCTGATGAAAGGTGCCAAGAAGCATCAGGCTGTAACCGCCGGCGACCAGTACGAACGAGGACGTCCAAATCTTTTTGATGACGGGAAACTGGAATCCCCAGAGGTAACCCAGAGCTATGAACAAAAATCCCGTGACGACCAAGCCCATAGATCGGACCCCGGGTTCAATTCGCTCGTTTATTTGCCAACGACCGGCAAAGACGCCTAACAAGCAGGTAACGATGGCCGGAAGAGTGCTTAGTAGACCCTCGGGATCGTAGTAGGTGTCGTATCGGCGGCCAGGGAGGAAGCGGAAGTCGAGATGGTTGGCGAGGTTGTATCCGGGCTCGAACTGGCCATTGATGCGGTCCTTAGTCTCCTCATACAGGGTTACCACATTGGTTTCCAATCGCTTCTCGGACAACTTCTCGAGGGCAGTCTTTTCGAGTTTAATGTCCCGGATGGGCACGGCCACCATGAGTCCCCAATATCCCAGCAATCCGGCCGCCGCTACGGGAATAAGCCAGCGAATCTGGAGAAAGGTGAATAGCAGGGCCGTAACCGTGTAACAAATGGCGATTCGATTCAGCACGCCCAGCCACCGAATCTCGTTCCATCCGCTGCTGATTCCCCCGGAGTAAATTAGGCCGATAACAAACAGGAGGATTCCGCGAGTCAGAATGTGACGAACCGTGCCCCAGCGTCCTCGTTTCTCGATGCTTTTAGGAATGGCCAGGACCACCGAGACGCCCACCAAGAAGACGAACAAGGGAAAAATTAGATCGTAAAAGCGGAAGCCTGCCCATTCGACATGCGTCAATTGCTCCTTGAGGCGGGCCAAGATGGAGTTGCCCTTCCATCGCTCCAGGGCGCCGACGATCAGGCCGCCTCCGGCGATCCAGAACATGTCGAAGCCACGCAAAGCATCGACGGACATTAAGCGCGTCGGCGATTGCAGCCGGGCGGTCCGGCGGGAAGAGGATCGCGAAGTCGCGGAACGGGTGAGGAGTTCGCTCACAGGCGGATGAAGAGTTTTTTCACAAACAAAAGGCGCGCCAGGGCCAGGCACAGCAGGATTCCCACCCCGGAAATTGTCACGGTTCCTAAGCCTTTGACGAGAGTGTCGAGCCAGGCGGCAACTGGACCCCCCACCAAATACGAGGCGATCCGATCGAAATTGGCCACATGAACCAGGAGGTACAAGGCGATCGGGTTCATGCCGACCCAGACGAACGGTTGGGCCCAGCGTTGCCACCCGAGGATATCGATCACCCAGAAGAAACCGGCCAAAAGGAGGGAACTCCACCCGGCCGCTACCAGCACATAAGGCGAGGTCCACAGTTTCTTGATGATGGGCGACCCCAATCCCAAACCGTAACCCAAGGCCAGCAGCACGACTCCGGCAGCGAGTAATCCCAATGCCTTCCGTCGATCGGGAAGCTGTGGGTTGATGAGCCATCGCCCAGCGAACACACCAAGTAGGCAGGTGGCAATGGCGGGAAAGGTGCTGAGAATGCCTTCGGGATCGTGTGCACCGTCCCATTTACGGAAAGCCAGGTATCGACTATCGAACCAGTTCACGATGTTTTTGCCCTCCTCAAAGGAAACGAAACTCTGACCGGGTACCGGTACGAAGGTCAAAAGGGCCCAATACCCTACGAGAATCCCCACGGCGATACCGATCAAGGTGCGGGGGCGGCACAAGATGAACAGGAGTCCAGTCACCAGATAACAGAGGGCCAGACGTTGGAGCACCCCCAGGAGTCGAATGTCTTCCGAGGACTTCCAGACAAAGTCCTTAATGTCAGCATGAACACCATTATAGACAAAAATGCCGAAGAGATAGAGTAGGACAGACCGCATGACGATGCGCTGGAGGGCTTGATCCTTACCCTCCTTGGCGACGATTCGGGTCAAGGAAAACACCAGGGAAACCCCGACCATGAAAACGAACAGCGGAAAAATTAGGTCGTAGAACCGGAACCCTTCCCATTTCACATGATCCAGTTGGCGAGCCAGAGCCGACGTGAGGGGGCCACCTTCCAATCCGGCCATGGCTCCCCCTATAGAATCCGCGCCGAGGATCCACAACATGTCGAAACCTCGCAGGGCATCCAACGAAACCAACCGGCCCGGAAGCAGGATTTTCGAGGGTGAAACTGAAGGGGCAGTCTCGGAGGCGGGAGGGGCGTGATCAGCCATTTTGCAAAAGGAAGGAACCATGCCGCCAAAAGCCTCTTCAACCGGAAAAACAAAAGAACGATCGAAACACGCCGAAATCCCCCGCCTGGCCGGAGCTTCGAACTCACCACGGGTGGGTGAGAGAGCTTTGAACCCCGGCGAGTCAATGTCCGCTGTCAGATCCGCGGTGTCCTGGAGAATTCCGGATTAAGGATTGAGCAGGCGAATCACTTCCTCGTGCAATTCCGGATGACAGGCCACCGCGGACGCTTCCCCCGTTCCTGAATTGGGCCGGCCTTGCCAGTCGGTGATTTTAACGCCGGCCCCTTCCACACAGGGAATGAGCGGGAGCAGATCCCAGGAATTCATGATGGGATCCATCATCAAGTCCGCCCAACCGCTGGCGACCAGCATGTAGCCGTACCCATCCCCAAAAGTGCGATAGAGCTGGACGCGCTCAGCAAGGGCGGAAAAGCCGGCTCCGCTCTGATACCGGGCGGGAAAAAGGGAGTCGCTAGTCAACAATGTGGCCTGGCGAAGATCGGTCATCGGCCGGACCCGTACAGGGCTACCATTCAGAGTGGTTTGACGGCAGTCCCCGATCATCAATTGCTTGAGGATCGGTTGATGAATTGACCCCAAAATTGGACGACCCTCGTGCAAGAGGCCAATCAGAGTGGTGAAGAGTGGAACTCCCGTGATGAAGGATTTCGTGCCGTCAATTGGATCAAGGACCCACACAAACTCCGCTTCGGCGCGGACCGTGCCATGTTCTTCCCCAATGATTCCGTGATGAGGGAAATGGCGCTCGATCCAATGCCGCATGGCGAGTTCGGCGTTACGGTCGGCCAAGGTGACCGGCGAGGCATCGGCTTTCCGTTCTACCCCGACATCCAACCGTCCAAAGAAGGGCAAAATCACGGCGGCGCTGATCTCGTTCAGCGCATGAACTGCGGTGACGTAGGGATCCAAATTCATCTCCGCCAAGCGAACCAGTCCGGCGCGTCCTTGCCCAGCTGCCAATTTAAAATGGCATTATCGAGACTAAGTCAAGGCACCCCGTAAAGCGGCAAACCCCGCATCCAGAAATGATGTCTGCCCCAGATCGCAGAATCGCTCAAGGGTGTCTCGGTGCCTGGAACTTAATTGGACCAAGCTTTGAACCAACGCCCAGAGACTCAACGCTAGGGTCAGGAACCGCCCACATCGGGACGTACCGATCCCTCGCGGACACCTCGGGAAACTGCCTCCTCAACCGGACGCATCACGGCCCGTTCAACGACAGAATGAGTTCCTCAATCGATAACGTTCGATGGCCCTTCGGTTGGGGACCAACGGACGACTCAGGCGCGCCCGGCGGGCAGTGTCACCTTAGGTCACATTTTCGATGCCTCGCTGAGCGAACAACTGTGTGGTGGCTGAGAGGATTCTGGCCCCGGCTCCGACGCGTTCCTCCTGACGGCGATTCGGGGTTGCCTTGGAACTTTGACTCCGTTGCTCCCGTTTGACTTTAGCCCCGGGTCGGGCCGCTGGTTTCGTGGGAGGGCGGCGCATGGTACGAAAACCTGTCGAGCGTGCACGCGGAGTCAACGCAGGTTCTGGGCAAGCCCGCTCACAGGCTTATCACAATTTTGCCGAACTGACCGCCTCGTTCCATAAGTTCAAAGGCCGAGGCCACCTGAGCCAACGGATAGATGGCACTAACCACCGGATGTAAGCCCCTGCTGGTTACCAATTCGGTCATTGCCGCAAAATCCGCCGGGCTACCCATCGTCGTGCCGAGGAGGCTCAACTGTTTCCAGAAGATCTTCCGCATGGGGAGTTCGTGCGGATTGCCGCGAGTGGCTCCGAACGTGACGATGCGTCCCCCACTGGCCGCCAGGTCCATCAAATCGTCAAAACCAGTGCCGCCGGCGCTGTCGATGATCACGTCGAAGGGGCCAAATTGATCCCCAAATTCCTTCGACCAGCCTGAGAGGCTGTAGAGCGAACCATGCCGGGCCCCTAGTTGATGGGCCTTATCGAGTTTCTGTTGGCTGCTGGAGGTAACGAAAGGAACGGCACCGATGGCGATCGCATATTGGAGGGCAAAGAGGGCGGTGCCGGCCCCAATTCCCGTGATCAGAACCTTTTCGTGAGCATGAAGGCGGGCCCGAACGAACACGGCCCGGTAAGCAGTCAGCCCGGCCAAAGGGAGCGCGGCGGCCTCTTCCCAGCTTAAATGAGCTGGTTTAGGCGCCAGTTGGCTCGCAGGGATGGCCACGTATTCGGCCAGCGTGCCGTCGCGGGGCATGCCCAAAATGTTGAACTTTGGCTCCTGAGCGTTTTGATGGTGACCCCAATCTAGGGCCGGATTGATGATTACTTCTCGCTCAATCCACGAAGGATCCACCCCCGCGCCGATTTCGCTCACCACGCCGGCACCGTCCGAACCGGGAATGACGGGAAACTTCAGTCCGGCGTATTGTCCTGAGCGAATCCAGAGATCCCGATGGTTCAAGGCCGCTGCTTGCAACCGGACCACCACCTCCCCTGGACGCGGGGCCGGCTTGGGGACATCGTCGAGTTGGAGGGAATCCTGGGCCAGGAAGACAGCGGCTTTCATGCGGGACGTCAGATAAGACGAACCGCGGGCCAGGGACGCAAGCTGGTTCGCCGCCAAGTTGCCCGAAAATTGAATCAGCGGTGCTCGATCACTTCGGAAAGATTGAACCGCACTTTCGGGCTTTGGGCATACTTATCTGTCTCGGACCGATACCCGGCGGCGCAGCCCACGACCGTTCCATAACCGGTGTTCGTTAATCCAAGAATCTCGTCATAGGTGGCGGGTTCGATGCCTTCCATGGGGCAGGTATCCACGCCCACTAGCGCCGCGGATGCCATGAATTGGCCCAGCGCGATGTAGACCTGGTGGGTTTGCCACTGGTCGAGATATCCGGCCGAACGGGCCTTCTCCAAGCTACCCACCATCATGCCTCGGTAGCCGGCCATTGACTCCAAGGATCTCCCGGTCACTTCGGCAGACCGGGTTAAGAATCGGTCGACATCCGCCGCATCCAGGCCTCGACGCACGGTAAATATCACGAAATGGGAACAGTCAGTCGGCTGGGTTTGTCCCCAGGACGCGGGTACGAGGCGCGCCTTAAGTTTTGGGTCGGTTACGACAATGAACTTCCAAGGCTGCAAACCGAACGAACTAGGACTCAAAACCAAGGCCATCTCGAGGTCCTTCCAGAGTTCCGCTGCGATTGTGCGAATGGGATCAAATTTCTTGGTCGCGTAGCGCCAATTCAAAGCTGCAAGCAGAGCAGAGGAGGGAAGAGGAGGCATAGAGAGTTTCCGAAGGAAAAGGGCGTTCGGCCGACGCAGGGTAAACGGGAATGGGGAAGCGGCAACGACAGCTCCAGAGACTTTTTTTGTTCACCTCGGTCGCTCGCGGTGCGGCCCTGAGGCCACTTCCGGCAGTTCTCATTTTGAGAGGGCCCTGAGTGCGCGGCTGGACGTGGGAGTGGGAACGAGTTCTAGGGAGCGCGCTGCCCAAAGATTTTTACACTTTTGGCGGAACTCACTCCCCTCCTTCTGGTAAATCCAATGCCGGTGAGGGAAGACGAAGTCATTCAGGGTCGGCGGCGGAGGTCCGCGGAACTGGGCGAGATCGGCGAGCTGCTCGCCGCCCATCCCGACTGACATCGGACCCGGGGTTTCGCGCGAGTTATGCCAGCGCTGGGATTGGCGCCAACGCTACGGACACGGCCTGGAGGAGTTTCACAGAGTCCACCACTCCACGCTCATCGCCCTGGACGGCACCGGCTACCACTACTCGGCGAAGATCCA